>CAJDUE010000011.1_pt1 | contig 57132 bp, 69 predicted proteins | sample 7390401 | NCBI WGS metagenome assembly CAJDUE01 (sample SAMEA7055667, study PRJEB34461) | soil metagenome | biome: terrestrial ecosystem; feature: Peninsula; material: soil | place: Antarctica | collected 2016
ACCAGGAACCCGAGGTCGTTCAGAAACGATCTGGCGGTGAAGATCCTCTTCGAATAGCCCTGGAACATGGTGCTCATCGCCTCACAGTGGATGAACGCGTTGAATGCTCGGAGCGAGTACGTCTCTGTCTTCCGTCGTATCGCTACCTTGAATAAGGGGCTCGGTATCGGTTTCGTCATCGCTTTCGCCTTGCAGATGCTCGTTATATTCGGCCCGCTCGCTTCTTCCTTTCACGTACAACCAGTTGCTATCAGCACTCTTCTCTTTTGGTCGTTAACGGCAATGGCCGTCGTGCTATTCGTCGGTGAACTGCACAAACTGGCCATCCGTCGGGGTTACATTAGAAGCTAAATTATACAAAGACTTCGACAGGGGCTCATCTACAGCAAAGAATGGGAAAAGTAACACCTTTGGTCCCTCTGCGCTGCGGTTAGCTTGGCGCTTTGCCATATCTTCGGGAATGGCTTCAGACTGAGTATTCATGCCACTCATCGCTATTGAGATTTACTAAAGGTGCGCGGCACGGTAACATAGCAGTCAGAATTGCTCGGAGATTATCCCTGATAGGCTTGTGGATTGCTAGCAAATCTCTCGATCTCGTCGAGGTGTCCTGGCGTTAGCCCCATTAGACTATCCGGTGCAATAAGTAAATGCGGAATGATAAGTTCCGATTTTACTTTTTTTCGGACGTCCTCTGTAATTTCGTCATCTACCCACACAAGTGGGTTACGTTCTCCGAACCTGATTATTTCAAGTGTTTTGCGCCCAATGTGCGTTTTGGCCTTATTTGAGCGGGGAGGCATCGTCAGGATTCGAACTTCACGGAGTTCCTCGATGTCCCTAGTAAGACTTGATGCTTCCATTTCCCATGAACTAAGTAAAAAAATGTTACCTATTGCGCAAAGACGTCTCACCACATCAGGTGAATAGCTCTCGTATTCATATTCATTTAGAGGTTTAGTCTTAAAAGAAGGCTTAGCGGCAATGAGTACACCGTCTATATCCAATACAATATCCAGTTCGAGCTCAACTGCCATAAAGTGTAAGAATAGTATAATAACATAAATATGTCAATTTTAGACCTCGAAGTTATTTACTAGACCCATAAATTCCAAGTGGTGTTAAAATGACTAAAATTTGCCACTAATGTGGGCTGCGATTTTTATGTGGTGCCACGTGTGAAGTTGGGCGGGTCGGCCGAAGTTAATGGTTACTTCCAGACGAGCGCTTGTATAAGTATTTTCCTGGATTTGTTACGATTTGCCGTTCAGGTACTTGCTAGCGACGCTCACTGCGAAGGACGGTAGTATGATGAATACAGCTATGACAGTAAGTTTTGTAAGCCATTCGTTGAGGGTAGAACTAGGCGTATTATTTGATGATGTTAAAATTGCCAGAATCCCAATTATGCCAAAAGCCATAGATGCATAAATGAATACCTTGGTAGCTAACTTTTGCATGTCCTCAGTATAGCACTGGTTAGTAGTGCTATGAATTTGTAGAACCGCTAGTCTTAGTTCTAGGCTTTGCCGGTGCGTTCGCGGTGTAGACAGCCGGCCCAGCAGCACGGGCGACGCATGCCTGATGACATTTTGGAAAGCCCGACCTGTATGCGCCGTTTGCGGGTCTCTTCCTTTTTTGCTTCTTCGACCCAGCAAATCCATTCATTACGCGCCAGCGGTGTGATGGTTTCCCACAGCTCATAAACCTTAGGCGAGCCAACGATAGCTTTCTTGAAATCGGCCGGCAGTTTATGTACTGTGCCTTCGGATAGCGCTGTTGTCTTCATGTTCTTACTTTAACTCCAAAACGGTAATACTCATAGAAGTTACGAAATACATATATATGCTTGGCTTCCCCTCGTTGATGAGCTTCGCAATTACAGTGCGTCTAATTAAGACTTCTTCTCAAAAACTAGTGTGGCTTGTATCCTATCTCCACTTAGAAATCCCTTGCTCCCACTGCTTGCAGTTGAAATGGTATGTAGCCTGTACCCTTTGGCGGCTTGTTGATTGATAACCTTTTCAAGCTCCGTAAGATTGCCCGATCCTGTACCAATTAATTTCTCTTTTAATATCACCTGTAGCACTACATAGTCCATATAATATTCCTCACGTCCTCACGTTTTTTAAAAGTATTCATAACCAGAGTAATCCAATTAATAAACAAATACAAAAAACACTTTGTTTCAACAAAGTATTAATGCTTTACTCTCGCTTGTTGAAGAGTCTCAGAACTTTACGACGCGTATGAATCTTTAAGTATTGGGTAAAGCCCGGTCATCAAATCCTGCAGTTTATACAGATCATTTGGCATCGCCCACATATGTCCTGTGTTCTCAGCAGTGTCTAGATCAATATCAATTTCATCTTTTGAGATTCTATACTGAAAAACCTCAAAGGTTATGGTTATGTTCTCCCTCTCCCAAACATACGTTCTTTGATAGTGGAGTTCTTCAGCGGGTATTGAATATCCTATCTCCTCCTCTGCTTCGCGTATGGCGGCAGTAACCCCATCTTCGCCTCTGTCAACATTGCCACCGACCAACCCCCACGTATTCTCCTCGGGGCTACCTGTCTGCCGTTTAAGGACTAGGATTTCTCCGTCAATATCTTCGAATATTACGCCTACAGCATGAACATGTTTCATAGGCTTACTATACCAAAAATATATCTACAGTTCGACGACGTATATGCACAATCAATTTGATTCCCCCTTGTTTAGAGGCTTGGTAGCTATAAGACCGAGTCTAAGAATTTTTTTAGGGATGGAATGTCTTGTTTCGAATCATCATATAAATAAGTTTTTATGCCAACGAGCTCAGCAGTTTTTGCGGCTTCGAGATTGTGCTCGAAATAAACCACCTGGTCTGAGCTGAGATTGTATTTGCTTAACAAGATTTCAAAGTATTTTGGGTCGGTCTTTTCGGGGTCGTGCTTAAGTGTAAAGACTTCGTAAGGTGAGACGTCTAAATTGAACTGCTTCCACTGATCCTCATTCGCACCGCTTAAGACAAGCTTTAGGTTCGGATATGTTTCAAGCATCTGATACATTTCATCCTGTAGAGTCCCGTCTTTCAATATTAAGCCGCTAATCCCATCCACAAGAATTGTTTTCATGTATTAAGTATAGCAAGTCAGAAAAGAAGCCTTTAATAACAGAGTTCAAAATGCTTATAGCTCACAACGATAGAGCAAGTCATAACTGCGATTAAGACTGATTTTGCAATCTTGTAAGGATTTACAATTCACCATCTACGTGTATACTTAACAATAATGTTAACTAGCAAAGACACTGACTCACTCGATACATTACTCTCAGCACTCGCCAATCCACATAGGCGTGCGATTGTGAGTATTCTTGGGTTGCAGCCATCATCGATAGCACAATTAGCATTAGGTCAAAAGTTGTCACTGCCAGCAATACACCGTCACATTTTGGTGCTAGAGCAGGCAGGTTTGGTACAGCGCAAGAAGTTTGGGGTAACTAATTTTCTGAGCTTGAATCGAAACGGGCTACTTTTGATGCAGGATTGGATCGCAGAATACCAAGCGTATTGGGGCACTAATCAAGAAACACTGGAGAACTACGTCGCCAGAATACAAGAGGACGAGGTTAAATTAAAGAAGGAGCAAACAAAATGAAGAAATTCATGTTTCTATACAAAGGTTTTATGACACCAACAGCCGAAATTGGTCAGGCTTGGATGAAATGGTTTGAAGAAGTTGGCGACAAAATGGTTGATAGTGGCAACCCAATGGCTGCAGGTACGGAAATTATGAAGGACGGCTCAGTCGAGGAACTTGAGTTCGGGCTTGAAGCATTTACTGGTTATTCAATTATCAATGCAGAATCAATAGAAGAAGCAATCGAAATTGCCAAGACAAACCCGATGATTACTAGCGTGATTGTCTACGAACTTGCAAAAATGTAAATTCGCTCATCTAGTGTTAGTTCTAACTGCATCTTGACTGACCACCCAAACTAAATAACAGAGACTTCCATCTCTGTTATTTTTGGTTCTAACTTTGGCTCAGCTGACAGGTCATGATTCTTCGGGTTGCCCGTACAATTCCAACGCAACTGATGTTCTCTAATTGTAAATGTTACACGCCGCCGACTACCTGCACCTTCCTGCATAGTACCATCGAGTCCACCGGCCCATGCTTCAATATAGTGTGGTTCTTGAACGATGTATTCTACTCCGCTACGATTATAAATGGCACTTCCATATTTGAAGTTTGAGGGTATTGTATTTTCTTCAATAAATTCTTTTGTGAGAAAGTCTACGATATTCATCATGTCTGATTATAACAAAATCCAGTAGCATGAATGCTTCCTAGACTTTGTGTAAAATATATACTCTTGGCTCCGGAGACTGGATTCGAACCAGCGACCTGGGGATTAACAGTCCCTCGCTCTACCACTGAGCTACTCCGGAACAACGAACACGAGATAAACCTTACGGCTTTTCTCGTCGCGCGGGGGCAACGAATTAAATCCGTTGTCTCCGGCTGCTCTTCTCCCTAAATAGGGATCCGAGGTTCGATGATTATAACTGTAAGGTGCCTATTCTGCCGCTTTAGGGGCGAGCGAAATACAGTCACTATTCTATCTGTTTCACCGAAGTGTGTAAAGCCGCCAGTAAAAACTAGCCGCCATTCTCGGTACTATAAAAGATTTTTCCGCCAGACAGGCTGATGTTGACCTGGGTTTCTCTCCCTGAGCATTTGAAGGTCACCTGGACCTGGGGGCCTGACTGGCCGCCCTCGTAGGTGCAGCCAGCGGCCGGGACGATAGACTTGACATATATTATCGTTGTGCTGTACTGCAAGTAGATTGAGCCAAAGTTCTGCACAGAAATCGTTTTGCTACTGAGAGAAGGTGTTGCCGAGCTGCTATTAGACTCGTTTTCTTGGTTCGTTGGGGCTGGTGTAGGGGCTGTCGATTTTTGAATCGTTGTCCTAGGTACGCTTACGGGTAAAGGTGCTGGTATAGGAGGCCTGGCGATAACCTCGAAATCTTGGTACGGCGCGATATTGAAATATTCGACGTAAGCGACGACGCGGTACTTGCCTGGTTGTGAAAAGAGCGTTGGCCAGTTCGCATAGCTACCAGATTGCGTGCCGCTGGATGCTACTTTGACCTGTCGGTCGGTGTTTTTGCAATTGGCTACGCTTGTGTTGTCGTGTAGCCGCACCCACTTCCCGCCTTCTTGCCGGTAGACAGCGAGTGGCTCCTGAGGGCATTTGTTATTTATATATATGGCGCTGTCATAGTTATTAGTCAGTGTGAATGTGATAGGTTCACCTACGAGGTATGTATTGTAAGGTATGTTTAGCTGGACGGCGCCGGTCGGCATATAGTAGGTGCGAATACGCCCCGCCACGAGCAGGAATACGCCGATGAAAACGATGGCTGCGAGAAGATAAAACAGAGCCCACATTACATGTGTGCGGCGCGGGTTGTGGACATGGTCGAGCTCGCCTCTCATGCGGCACCTGCCCGTCTGAGCCTGAGCAGGATTGCGATGAGTACCGCAAGATTCCCTAGTATCCAGAGTATTCTGCCTAGTCCATGCCCCGTGTCGGTGCCCAGGTAGACGGCATGCAGGAAGACATCAAAAATGATGAGGTATGAAAGATAGTGGATGAGTTTCCACCATTTCGGTTGACGGTCGATGACGAGCAGCGAGGTTGCAACGACGATGAGAGCTCCATAAAACGCTAGCACTCCGAGCGCGACGAAAATCGAGCCGAAATGTATACCCGCGAAAGTAAAGGTGCGATACGAGGAAGCCCACGGCACGAGGATGTCGACAAATCTAAACGGCACGAAATGGTCGAGTAATAGCGTCGCCATGTGCATAAGGACTGATACGAGGAAAGTGATACCAAGGGCGCGGTGGGTTGCCCAGGCGGTCAGCGGATCGAGTATACGAAACGTGTACCCAGTGATGCTGCCGATGCCAGATAGCAGCAAAAGTATAAGGCTGACACCGGCGACGATGCCGGAGGCTCGCACGATATACCAGGGCCATGACCGTTCGGTGCGGGTGGCCACGATTTGCGTCAAAGATTGTCCGGGTATCGTCTCGACCGTCACGTTGCTCATTTGGTTGGTTGCCTGCCCTTCGGCTGAAGCTACGGGGAGGAGCGGAGCCATGATAAGGCTACCAAAAAGCATGCTAAGACCGATAAATATGCTACGACGCATGAGTTGTTTCTCCTTGATTCGCTATGATGTGTGGTCCATACGATATTTGTTGTAAGTCACCTGTCGCATCGAGGTACTGGATATACCAGGCTGGTACTGACTGGGTCTTGAGAAATTTAGGGGCTTCTTTTGACCCGAGGATGACTGCGCAGGAAGCGAGTACGTCGGCCTCTAGGGTGGTGGGTGCGCAAATGGTGGCAAGCCGGATATTGGTGTCTGCGGCCTTGCCCGTCCTTGGGTCGATAATATGGTGTCCTTTTAGACTATCGATTTGCGAGGGGCGTTTGAGGGTGCCCGAGGTTGCGACGCCGAATCTTTCCGGCGGGCACAAGACAGTGGCTTTGGTTGCACCATCTTTGCCGGCGTCTTGGATGGCGATGGCTATAGGTCTACCGGATGTGTCGTAGCCATAGGTGGCGATATCGCCACTGATGTTTATCCAGTACCCAGTGATTCCTTCGGAGCGGAGATAGGCGCCTAATTCATCAGCAAGGTAGCCCTTGCCACAACCACCCAGGTCGATAGCCGTCCCATGGGGTATACGGCTCCATTTTTCGTTCAGCTCAAGCTTCTCGGGGTTTACTACTTGCCGTTCTGTGTAGTCCGGACTATCATCGTCGGCGTATCTTTCGACAGCAGACTTTATGTAGCCAGCGCGTTGCAAAGCAGGCAACACAAAGGGGTTAAACAGTCCACCTGTCCGAAGCGTGAGCTCCTGAGCGGCTCGCAAAACGGCCGTGAATTCTAGTGAAGCCGGTGTCTTCAGCCCAGCCCCGCTGTTGAACTGCGAGAGCTCGCTCTCCGGTATAAAACGACTGAAGCGTTTCTCGAATTGGAACGTTTTTCGCCATACGCGGGCAAACAGCGCGTCCGTCGGCTGGCCTACCTCTATGACTATACCAATGGTGGTTATACCTCCCAAAGCCTCCTTCTCTTCCGTAATTTCTGCTAAACGCATGTCGTCACTCCGCTTTGAGTCGTGGTACATTTTGGTGCTGGTGCGGGGGCTGGTGCTGGTGTGGGGGTGCTGGTTTTCGTAGTGCTCGCGGATGTTGCATTGCTCGTCGTCCTTGCAGTAGTCCCCGAAGAAGTGGCCTGACTAGAGCTAGCCGTAGTTTGTGTTGCTGCCTTCGCGTCGTTGATAGCTTGGGCTGTTGCTGGGCTTGCTGTTTTGCTGGCGTCAGTTTCGTCGGGGAAGTGATTTACCAGTGTGTCCAAGTCGTTTGCACGGCTGCTCGTACTCAGCAGCTGCCGTTGGGCTGAGGAGCTGTTAGTCAATGTCGTGGTTGGTAGGTTTTTCACAATGTCGGTTACCGTGATGACGAACCCGCCGACGGCGATTCCTAAGCCACCGAGGATATACGTATTGCGGGGCCAACTTACAACCTTGCCAGTCTGTCGGTGTGAGCCCTGTTTGAATGCCTCAGTAATGATACTGTCACTAGGGACGCCACGGATTCTAGCTGCTGTGGACAGGTTATTCATAAATGGTGGTGGACCACAGATAAAGACGGACTTTTCGGCGGGACGTCCTTCTAATGCCTCGTGTAACATTGCCCCATCGACTCTACCCCTCACAACGTTCAGGCCAGCCAGTTTATCTATGTCGCCGTGGTTGACACCGTAGATGACGTGGAGGTTTGGCATCGTTGTCTCGATAGACCGCAACTCTTCGAGGAACGGGATGTTGTCTTGGCTCTGGACGCCGTAGAGCAGATGCAAATTGTGAGGATACTGCGTGGCGCGCAAGTAGCGAAGCATGCTCATGAAGGGCGTTATGCCGATGCCACCGGCGGCAAAAACGGCCTCTTGGTGTACGTCAGTATCGAAGACAAAGCCGCCATATGGTCCGCGGACGAAAAGGTCATCGCCGGGTTTTACATCGTTGAGCGCTTTGGTGAAACGGCCGTTCACCCTGATACCGAATTGAAGCATATCGAGCTCCGAGGGTGAGCTCGCGATAGAAAAACAGCGCGTATGGCTGACGCGACCATGACGACTGAATGCGATAGCAGCATACTGGCCAGAGTGATAGCTAAGGATTTTGGTTTCGTTCGGCGAATAGCGCAGTGTCAGTAACATGGTGGTCGGCGTGAGCCATTCATTGTTTTCGACTATGAATCTATACATGGTTTAATTATAACAAATGATACATAATCGAAGCGTTCAGGCGGCAGGTATTACCGAAAAATGACTGGAGTTGCGTTGCAATTTGAGCTGTTTTAATGACTGTGAGTGCAAATCTACAGTAGTTGTCTGCCTTGGGCCTGTAGTAGTATGCTCCTGGTAAAGTTTTGTAGTTAGTTATAGGCTACTATTCGCCAATAGCGACGGTTTCGCCGGTCAGCTTGGCAGCGAAGAAGCTATCGTGCGATATGTAAATCACGGCACCGTGATAGTTCGCTAGAGCGTTCTCGAGCTCTTCGACACTGGGTAAATCTAAGTGATTGGTTGGCTCATCGAGCAGCAGAATGATGGGATCGTTGATGAGCATGCGGATAAGCTGGAAACGAGCTTTCTGGCCACCGCTCAGGCGGCTAATCAGCATATCACCATCGACCGCAGGGTTAAATAGGTATTCGCCCAGTAACTTTTTAATCTTTTGGTCATTGATTGGCACGTCTTTTTCAATATAAGATTCCATGATGGCCTGTTTGAGCGTGAGCGGCAGGTACTTTTCGTGTATTTCTTGTTCGTATAGACCGAGTGAGAGCTCTTTTTCGGTCGAAATCGTGCCTGAAAATACTGTAGATGGTATTGGCTGGTCGTTAACACGCGCCATAATGGCGTTAATGAGTGTAGTTTTGCCGGCACCGTTGCGACCGTGGAGCCGGAGACGTTCACCTTCGTGTACCCCAAAATCGATATGCTCAAATAACGGGGTTTCGCCGTAGCCGAGGCTTAGGTCGTGTGTCTGAACGAGCAGACGTGATGAGCTATTCGCCTGCCCTCTCGTATTTAGGTGGATATTTTTGGCCTTGTACTTGGCGTAGGCGTTCGTCAGGCGGGGGTTCAACCCCTCGGCATTTTCACGGTCTATCCAAAATGACGGGCGCTCAACGGCTGATAGTCTCTTGAGTTCAGACTCTGCTTTTTCCTCCTGCGACTTAAAACGTTTGATGGTGCCTGGGTCGTGTGATCTTTCCTTGAGTCGTCGGAATCGAATTACGTCGGCAGTAAGATTCTGCATCCGTCGTTGGGTTAGGTCGTACTCGGTTACTTGAGATGAAATTTGATTCTTGTTTATCTTGAGGTAGTGCTGGTAGTTGCCTCGGAAGGTGTAGGCAGAACCATTTCGAATTTCAATGATTTTATCGACATTGGCCAGCACGTCCCGGTCGTGGGTGATGACGACTATAGCCTCTTCGGCGTTATTCATCCACTTGATGAATTCTCGCTTGGCGACGTAGTCCATATGATTGGTCGGCTCATCAATCAGCGCAAGGCCACCCTTAGAGCGCTGCACTTTGATGAGTTCAATCATGCGTTTTTGGCCCCCACTCAGCTCACTCAATTTTGCGTACAATTTCTCGACCGGCAGTTGATATGCCTCCAGCGCTTGGCTTAGTTCGTCTTCAATTTGGAAGTAACCTAGCTGGTTGAACGTGTCGAGCGCATCACTATAGCGTTGAATTTTGCGGTGATCATCGCCCATTGTTTCGGGATAGGTTGCCAAGATGTGATGCAGCCGAGCAAAATCTGGCAAATCGCCCTGGATATAATCTAGAGCTGATTTCTGCTCGTGGCCGTGGTGCTCTTGGCGGCTCGATACAATCACTGTGCCCCGTTTGGTTATTATCTCGCCCTGGTAGTCTTTGTCGTCGCCAGTAATGATATGTAGTAGCGTTGATTTACCGGTGCCGTTACGTCCGATAATCCCGAGCTTTTCGTTCGGCTGAATGTCAAATTTGATATCGTGGTACAGTTGCTTGCTGCCGAAAGACTTTTCGGTGACATCAATAGAGACTATCAAGAGCGACCATCTTTGACGGCAGTTTGGATGGCACGTGTCTGGTCTCGTTTCTTAAGGCTTTCGCGCTTATCGTATTGCTTCTTGCCCTTACCGACGGCGATGCGAAGTTTGATGTAACGGCCTCGGGTCAGGATTTCGAGCGGTACAATGGTGCGGCCCTGTGTTCTGGCTTCTATAAGTGCATTAATTTCTCGGCGTTTCGCGAGTAGTTTGCGGGTGCGGGTTTGAGCAGTTTCTTCGATGGGGACACCGTTGGTGCCATTGACAGTGCCGTTCAGGAGATATAATTCGTTGTCCTTGACAGTCACGTAAGCGCCACGAAGTTGGCCATGCCCCATGCGGAGAGACTTAGTCTCGGCACCAGTGAGCGCAAGACCCACCACTAAAGAGTCGCCGAGCTCATAATCATGACGTGCTCGTCGGTTCTGAATGGTCTTCGTCTGACTAGACTGTTGCTTGTGGCCCCTGCGGCCTACTTTCTTTGCCATAACCACCATTGTACAACAGAGGCCAGATATTGACAAGCATTGACTTACAGTTGTATAATATGCGTATTATGAATCATAATGAAATAACCATTTCAGAAGCGATGCTTTTTACGGATGTGCGTGAAACACTGCAGGAGCACGCACAGATTGTTGGGATTATACCCGGCTCATATGATGCTACGATGAAGTTCTCAACGGGTACATTGCTCGTTGGTGACGTCCTGAACGGTGACGAACAACCACCGTACACGGCGGTTATCTTTAATTATTTGAGCACCGAGGAGGGTGATGTAACCTATCTTTTATTGAAAGACAACGATGACCCTGAGGCGGGAAAGGAGACGGCCATAATCAAAGAGGACGGTTGTTATTTGCTGTCCGAGAAACTCCCTCGCGCCCCTGAGGAATACGTCCAGTTACTCAGATATATATTCAAAGTTACACAATGGGATCCACACAAAACGCGTATTGAGACCATGGCGTTCAATCTCCTCGGCCAGTCGGAAGAGCACAACCTCGGTTAAGTATTAATTATTATAAAAAATAGATATATTATTCGAAAATTTGTTTAGCGGTTTCCCAGACGGTAGTGTCGTGCAGGACAGTTTTACGGTAGTACCAATACTCGGAGCCCCAGAAGTCTATGTGGCGGATGCTGGTTTGCTTGGCGAACTTCACCGTGGAGTTCAAGCGGGCGACGTCAAATGTTTTATTCTGCTCGGCCAGACTCGTGTTCAGCATGTTTTTGCCGGTTGGTGGCCACGGCTCGGCCTGCAGCTCATGGATGATAGAGGGCTTGCCAGTCGATAGCTGCTGGGCCCCAGCTAGGAACGCGTAGTACCAGCTGGGGAACGGATAGGTGAAATAGCCGTGTACCCACGGGCTGTAGACACGGCGATAGAGCGAGATACCGTGGATGTCGGGTAGCGGCTGGCGCAAGGGTAGACCTGCGTAGTTGTTACTACGGCTGATGATGACCGGGTGACTCGAATCGAGATTTCTGGTGAGCGTCAGTTCGTCGCGCAGCCGCGTGCGGTCGAAGTTGTGGCAGTCGCCAAAATTGTTGAAAAATTCGTTTTCGAGCTGATAACTGACGAGGCTAGGCGAATATTTGTAGCGCTGGATTACGGCGGACATGTACAGCTCGAGCGCGGGCTGCCATTGCTTTTCGGGCGCCGATGTATCTACCCAGCTCGGGGCGTGGCACTCTGGCCAGCGCGGCTGGCGCAGACCGATGGCGAGGCTGACGGTGGCATGGGCTTTTTCGGCCGTCTGCATCTGCCAGTCTAGCGTTCTGAAATCATACTGCCCTTTCGTAGGCTCAATTTGGTCCCAATAGCTGACGAAACGGAACTGCCGGACGCCAAGCTCACCGATAATAGCATCTAGTGTTTCGTGCGGGTCGACGCCGAGATAGGCGGCATATGATGGTATAAATGTTACTCCCAACTGATATGGTTTGCCTGCCTGGCTATGCTGGTACCACAGGGCGATACCATACATTGATGATGTTAGTACAAAGATGAAGGCGATAAACACTAGGGCAATTCGTTTCCAGGGCCACGAATGACGAATGACGTATGACGTATGACGAGCAACCCAGCGTCCGGCCCAGTTCGAGTAATCGATTATTTTATGTTTCATTTGTTATTCACCATTCTTCATTCTGCTGTTGTAGGTAGCATGGTATCATTATACCGTGTCAAAACGACTCTCCGTATCTATTATTATCCCCGTCTACAATGAAGCAGATCAAATTGGCCGTTGTCTAGAGGCGATAGCCGCTCAGACGTTTGCTCCCGATGAAGTCATCGTTGTCGACAACAACTCGAGTGATGGTACGGCTGCGCTAGCGGCACGTTTTCCTTTTGTACGAGTTTTGAGTGAGAAAAAGCAAGGTGTAGTGCACGCACGTAACTGCGGATTTAATGCAGCGCGTGGTGACATCATCGGCCGTATAGATGCCGACACTATTATTGCACCCGATTGGGTAGCGACAGTGCGTCGTATTTTCATAGCCACAAACGCAGACGCTATTAGCGGCAGCATGAGCTACCACAATGCACCATTTGCTACTTTTTTTGATAACGTAGACAGAATGCTTCGTGGTTATCTTGCATGGGCACTGGGAAGTGAGGTGGCCTTGCAGGGTGCCAGTTTGGCACTACGCGCGAGCGCCTGGCGTGGCGCCAAGACATTGCTCTGCAATGAAGGTGGCATGCATGAAGACTTTGACCTCAGTATCCACCTGCGCGAAACCGGTCACAACACCGCTTTTACCCCGTCGCTGAAAGCGTCTATTGCCTTTCGCCAAGCCGGCAGCCGATGGCGTGACTACCTGCGATACGTATTACTGAACCCCGGTACCTACGCGCTCCACAATCGTCGGCGTCGAGTGGTGATGTACCCAGTCATCGTGCTCGCACTACTATCCTATCCCCTGCTACGTGTCCTATACCTCGGCTATGACGAAACGACCGATAGCTTTTCTTTCTCGAAATTATTCCAGTCAGACGCAACATCCCGCGTTAACCCTGCCACATTCGTGGACTAATCGTTCGTCAGAAGAGTCATACTGTAACTTCGTTTTTCAATCCTACTATTTACACCTGGTTCTCGGTGTGCCATTGGCCGGTATGCGGGTCTTGGTATGGGTGACAGCTGCCCCACAGACCAACCTTGGCATTTTGGGCTTGCTCCATGGTGACAGAAAACTCATTGGATTTCGAGAATGGAAATGAATAGGCAAAAGCGTAGCCCTTAGCCACGAGCTCTTTATTGAGATAAGTGCCGTCTTCGAGCACGACATAGCGCAGCAAACGGTTGTAGCGGTCGCGGTTCGTCGTCAGACTGTCCGAGACGAGCCGGATACGCTGGCTGCCGATGCGGCTTTGTGTGAACGCAGAAGCGTCCAGCCCGTAGCACTGCAAAGGTGTGTTTGGTTTGTGTGTTTCGGGAGTGTCCATACCGATGAAGCGGATGGTCTCGCGTGTACCATTCATGTCTACCTGTATCGTGTCGCCATCAACGAAATGTGCCACGGCATATGACCCTGGCTTGGTGTGCAAAAAAGACCTTGTATCTATCGGCCTGAGCCAGCCTTGCCCCCAAGCGACTGTCGTGAAAAGCACCAACAATATGACGATTATATAGCGTTGTCTCTTCACTATAAACATGGTGATTAGTATAGCATCGGCTTACGGACTAATTATTACTGCTCCGGCGAGTTTTTCTTTGATATGCGAGACGCGGCTGCCACCTAGAAGTCTGCAGCCAGTAAGTATCGTCGGAAAGACGAATCGTAAGCTTGGTGCCTTCTAGTAACTCTTCGGGCTTATCGCCGTTGTGATGCATTTTTGTATCGTTTAACAGCTCTATCTCGAATGGATGTTGCGTGTTGTAGCCAGCAGACCTGCCACTGAACAATCTTGCGGCACCGCTCATGCCCTGTGCTAGCCCCGGTCCGGTCATGGAAACGTGAAATTCAGCGGCCCATAATTGTGTTGGGAGGCGGCCGTACTTCGCGATGTGGCCACTGAAACTGGCAGTAATATCGGATACATCTCTTGGCTTGGAGCCATTGATTCTAGCTGTGAAAGAGCTGTTCTCGAAAATCGTGCCAAGTCCAACTCTCACAGCACGACGCAGACCGGATTCCCCGTCCCGCACAGCGTTCGTTAGCGCTGCCCCGCTTGCTGTCTTGCCTATGCCGATATGCACAGTAGCCTCCGTTGTTTCCCTTTTCCCATCTGGGAGCTCCTTGTCTATAGTCAGGTAGTGCACTGGGACTACCACGCTATGTTCAAGCAGCCAATCGGGCGGCTTACGAAGTATGCCATGACTACCCCTACGTATATCACGGCCGTAGCCACCGTCCATTGAACCTTCAGCGACGCGTCCCTCAGTTCTGGATAGAATCAGCGGAGATTTTAGTATCTTTCTTGCGGCGTCAAAGCCACCATCGCCAGCAATGATAACTAGAGGGGAATTTTCTGGAGGCACCTCAGTGTTGATATAGTGCTCGGCCACGGCTTCGGCGGCAAGCTCTAATGTTGGTGCGGCTATCGAGACCACGGAGTAGCCTACGTATCGCAAGCGTTCTGCTACCGCCTTACCCCTCTCCAGGTATCTCGGTGCTATAAATAATACTGGTTGCACTGGCTCCCACCGCTCAACTGTGTGAAGATTCATCTATTTAGTAATCTATCCCTTTGTTAGCTAGGTATTTATCATCGAAATGATGTTTAACTTTCGTCATATCTGTCGCTATATCTACCTGTTTCAGTAGCTGCTTTGGGAAATTTCTACCGGTAAGGCAGAGGCTGGTTTTGGGAGAGCGTTTTGTTATCAAGTCCTTAAGCTGTTTTTCGGTTAGTAGGCCGTCGTGGACGGCATTGTTTATCTCATCACAAATGACGAGTTGGTAATCGCCTGAAGTCGCAGCCTCAAACGCGGTGGCATACGTCTTTGCAGCGGCCTGTTTGTGCTGCTCGGCCGTTACTTCGCTCGCACTCAGCTCGCCGGCGTTGTAGAACCCTTTGCCGCCTTTGTAGAAGAACAAATCATCTTTGTATATTGGTAAGATATCGCGGATAAAAATGTGTTCACCGACGCCCCAATATTTGATGAACTGTATATAAGCGACACGCCAGCGGTTGCCAAGGGCGCGCGTCATCAGGCCAAGGCTGGCACTGGTCTTGCCCTTGCCTTCACCGGTGTAGACCACCACGACTGACTGTTTGGTTACAAAATTCTCAAACGCCATAGTAAATCAAGTATGGCAGGCTAGCTGGCCGATGGCAAATCCCTGCTATTACCCCTGCTAATTTCTTTCCAAGCGGCTACCCGGGCTACGAAAAAGGCCATCCTGTGGCGTCTAACCGCATCGCGTGCCTCAGATGCCTCTGGATCGGGCTCTTTGCTGCTACTGCCGGGCATGTGAGTTTGTTTATGCGTATTCTGCATACTTGTGTGCTTATCCCTGAGTTGCGTATGTATAGGGTCAGATCTCAAGGCCCGCTCGGAGGCTTCGTCGAAGTTTGATTCATAATCCAGCCGGCCGGAGAAATAACCGATAAGTAGCTTCTCGGGAGTCGTGCTGATTACCGTTTCCTGCTCACCTAATTCTGAAATGTTGATAGATGCTGTCGTTGCTGCCTCTCCTACTACAGAAAGAGCTGAAGAAAATGCCTCAGGGTCACGCCGTATTCTTCTGTCTAGCGTTTTTATATAATGGTCCACCTTCGGGTCAGTGGTATCTGGTATTAGCTTCGGGCTTTCAATTGCACTTGCCTGCATAAAGGACCTCCTCTCTGACTTTATTATATATGAGTAATTTTCTCTGTAAGATGTTTTACTATGCTGCTCGTTTTAGACGAACTAGGTGGGGCGGGTTTACTCCTTGGCGAGGGCGGCATCGATGCGTTGGCGGTCGAAGCCAACGATGATGGTGCCTCCGATGTCGAGTACTGGGATGCCGGTCTGGCCGGATATTCTCTTGGATTCTTCGGCGTTGGCGCGGTCTTCGTCGACATCCTTCTCGGTGTATTTCACGCCAATGCGATCAAGATACTGCTTGGCGGCGCCACAAAATCCGCACCAAACGGCGCTATAGATGGTGACCTGTGGTGTGTCTGACATAATTTAATAGTCCTTTCTTGATAACTATACATAGTATAGTACATTTGCTATCACATTGTCTACTGCTAATCTATAGCTCCGCGCCGCATAACGGCGAGTGAGCCCAGGATGACGATGTTCCTTACCTGCGCGAAATAATAATCAGCCAGTTAAACTTCAAAAGCAGACAAGTCAATTTGATAAGCTGTAGCTAGTCGAGCGAGACCAACCATGATACGTTCGCGCCCGGTGCCATTAAGCTTAGCCAGAGAATTGGGGTTATCCCCCCTTCCAAAAACTTGCATCCTATTTCTTGGGTCAACGCCGCGCATCAACCTAGTATGATATGTGAGCGGCGGCCTATCTGGGAGAATTATGTCTCCTGAAAGCTTCTGCCATACCACACCCGGAAACAACCCATCGTAAACTATGCTGCCATCATCACCGAGCATATTGAGGTTAGCAACTGATGCGAGTCCCTTGATTCGATAGCTTAAATCAAATCCCAACAGCCAGCCTTGCATAAATGGTGATCTGGTTGTTGCTACTCGTCCTAATAAACGAGGCCCGGTGTCCATAACATTTTCTTGTTCTATCAGGCATGTTTTTGGCTCTTGCCTCGTATTCAAAGTATCTTTAATGTAACTGGCGACATCAATTATTACCGAAGATTCAGCACCTATCTCCGCTAACCGATTTTGCTCAGCAACCTCAGCGGATGCGCCATCCAGTCTAGCTAAGATGCCATCCGCGTGAACTTGTATTTGAAGATCACCAAAGTTTGTCATACCTATATTATACAACTAAAGTAAAGAACAAACAAGTATTGATGTTTGGTAGTTCCCTCCATTGGTTCTAAAAACACATAGATTAATATAAATCCAAAGGTCTCCCGCTGTTTACACATGCATGTGATATCTGTTACAATCTAGTAACGTAATGGCGGATACAAACGATACCACGCCTGGTTCCCATGCGGCGCGCTCTGAAGGCGCGACCATCTCTTTAATTATTGAAATGGCTGATACCACATGGCGTATGTTTGTCCCCACCGTCGGTTTCCTGCTGATCGGTCGCCATTTCGACGTACGGTATCATATGAAACCATGGCTTATGCTCGGGGGTGCCGCTTTCGGCGCGCTTATCGCCGCTCAGCTCATTCGCAAACAGCTCCAAAAAGGAAGAAAGACTAAATGATGACGCCAGCTTTATCGAATTTCGCTATCGACTTCCACGTCAGTTTACCGGCACACCCCATTTTCGACATCGGTCCATTCCCTATCACGAATAGTATGCTGCTTGGTGCCTTCGGTGTAGCCGTCATGTTGGCGATGTTCCTGTATGTGCGAAACATGATTCTGGCCGATAAATATAACCGTTTTGTCGGGCTAGTCCAGTGGGCGTTCGAGGGTTTTTATAACACCTGTTACGAGATTATTCCAAACCGCAAGGTCGCCCGCAGCATCGCCCCGCTGGCATTGACCATATTCTTTACCGTGCTTATCACCTACTGGGTAGAAGTTTTGCCTGGCGTCGGTGAATCGGTCAAATTTGGTGATGCACCATTGCTCCGTAGCCTACCGACAGACCTGAACTTCACCTTCGCTATCGCAGTTCTCACTATGGTTGCAGCCCAATATTATGCGTTTAAAGTCCATGGCTTCTTTGGAAACATGAGCCGGTATATCAAAAACCCACTGAAAGACCCGCTTGGGTCGTTTGAGGGCTTGCTAGAGTTCATCGGCGAATTTTCGCGCTTCGTTGCACTCAGCTTCCGATTGTTTGGTAATGCTTTCGCCGGCGAAGTTCTCCTCATGATAGTCGGAATCGCGAGTGGCTATGTGTCTTCTCTGAGCTTGCCATTCTTCCTAGCCTTCGAGCTGTTTATCGGTTTCATCCAGGCGTACGTTTTCTATATTTTGACCCTCATCTTCACCTCGCTTGCCATAATGTCGCATGGTGGCGATCATGAACCCGCTCATTCACCTTCTGAAACAAAACTGGTCAGCGAGGGTCTGGAGTGAGAAAAATTAGTTCGTTAGATAATAAATTAATAAAGGTAATAGGAGCTATAACAATATGAATCCATACGCATACGCCCTCCCGGCACTCGGTGCAGCAATCGGCATCGGTCTTATCGGTAATGGTGCCCTCACCGCGATGGGCCGCAACCCAGAGAAACTTAGTGAAATCCGTACGCTCATGATTACCGCGATAGTCTTCGCTGACTCGCTGGCTATCATCGGTATCATCGTCGGCTTTTTGGCGAAAAACTAAGGGATTTGAAAGTTTGAAACGAAATATTAGGAATAAACCGTGATACACATGACAACCCTACATTTGTTTGCAGCCTCGAACGCTGCGAGCAGTACCTCCCCGCTCGATACGCTTGGTATCGATGTAAAGCAGCTTGTAGGTCAGATTGTCGCCTTCGTAATATTGGTATGGGTGCTGAACAAGTTTATCTTTCCGGTACTTATGAAGGCGGTCGATGACCGGCAGAAGCGAATCGACGAGAGCAATGCCGCAGCCGCAGCCGCAGCCAAGCAGGCCGCTGAGACCGAGGTGCGATTACAGAAATTGATGAAAACCGCTCGCGGCGAAGCAGCAGACATCGTCATGACGGCCAAAGAAGAAGCCGCAATCTTGCTATCCAAAAGCGAAGAGAAATCGAAGGTCCAGGCAGAGCGCATCGTCGCTCAGGCACATGAATCCATCGCCAAGGACGTACTTGCGGCGAAAAAGGAACTCCACAATGAGACCATCGAACTCGTCGCCTTAGCAACCGAGAAAGTCGTTGGCAAAACGGTCAGCGAGAGCGTTGACAAACAACTTATCGCTGAATCATTGAAGGAAGTGACTGCCTAGTATGAATGGTAAGCTCAGCCGACGGAAAATCGCTGAATACGTGGTCTCGCATGTGCAGGATGGAGAAATACCGAAGCACATAATAAAGCAGGTCGCGGCATATCTGTCTGAAGCGCGACGCTTGCGCGAGTTGCCGCTGGTTGTCAGAGCTATCGAAGATGCACTGAGCGACCATGGTATTGTCGTTGCAACCGTGACATCCGCTCGTCCGCTGAGCGAGCAGCTACGTGAATCAATCAAGAAACAACTCGGTAACGGTACGACATATTTGCGCGAAGTGGTTGACAAGAGCGTGATTGGCGGTATCCGCCTACAAACACCAGATGCTTCGTACGATGCAACACTTGCACATAAATTGAACGGCCTACGTGCCGCGAAAGTATAGAAAGGTTTTACAAAGATATGCCAGATATCGCAGTAACAGATTTATCAAAAGGACTACGCGATGCCATCGCTCAGCTTGACAGTGGTGAAAACCTTGAGTCGACAGGCGTCGTTACGCGCATTGGTGATGGCGTGGCATGGGTACACGGATTGCGAGGTGCCGGTTATGCCGAAGTGCTCGAAATCCAGACAAAAAACGGAGTTGTCGAAGCTTTCGCTTTGAACCTAATGGAAGATGAGATCGGTGCGGTACTACTCGGCGAAGACCGTTATGTTATCGCCGGTGACTCAGTGAATCTGAAAGGCGTCGTCCTGGAAGTGCCAGTCGGCGAGGAACTGCTGGGTCGGGTGGTCAACCCGCTGGGGCAGCCGATGGACGGTGGTCCGGCTATCAAAACAAAAGAAACCGGTCGTGTCGAGCAGCAAGCTATCGGCGTCATGGGCCGGCGCAGCGTTCATGAGCCGCTCATGACAGGCGTCATGGCTATCGACGCTATGTTCCCCATCGGCCGAGGTCAGCGCGAGCTTATCATTGGTGATCGCCAGACTGGCAAGACGGCTATTACAATCGACACGATGATTAATCAGGCAAGACAGAAGACCGGCGTGGTTAATATCTACGTTGCTATCGGGCAGAAGCTCAGCAAAGTCGCTCGTCTCGTCGAGCGCCTCAAACAAGAAGGGGTCATGGACCAGACTATCGTCGTCGCGACGAGCCCGGCTGACCCCGCTTCTCTGCTTTATCTGGCACCGTATGCCGGGACGGCCATGGGTGAATGGTTCCGTGACAGGGGAAAACACGCTCTCATGATTTATGACGACCTTACCAAGCACGCCGTGGCCTACCGACAGATGTCGTTGCTGCTGCGGCGCCCACCGGGCCGCGAAGCCTTCCCTGGCGATGTTTTCTACCTTCACTCACGTTTGCTCGAGCGCTCAGCCAAGCTGAATGACGAGCTAGGCGGCGGTAGTCTGACTGCTCTGCCTATCATCGAAACACAGGCCGGTGACATTTCTGCCTACATTCCGACTAACGTCATTTCTATCACCGACGGCCAGATTTTCATGGAAACAGACCTGTTCTACCAGGGTATCCGCCCGGCTATATCGGCTGGTCTCTCTGTGTCACGAGTCGGTGGTGATGCCCAAACCAAGGCTGTTAAGTCCGTCTCAGGACGGCTGAAATTGGGCCTGAGCCAGTTCCGTGAGCTTGCGGCTTTTGCGCAGTTCGGTTCAGACCTGGACGAAGCAACCAAGAGCCAAATCGAACGCGGTCAACGTTTGACTGAGCTGCTCAAGCAACCACAGTATCAGCCACTCAGTATCTGGGAACAGGTCGCATCGATTTTCGCGGTCAACGACGGTCACTTTGATAAGGTGCCCGCTGCTAAGATTAAAGATGCGCAGGCTGCCCTGTTGGCCAAGCTAGGCAAAGAGCACAAGAAAGAAATGGACGCGCTGAACAAGGGCAATGAAAAAGTCGAGGCCGATAGTGTCATCGGCAAGTTGCTCGCCAAGACTGCTCAATTGGCCGCGAAAGGATTCGAATCGTAAACCATGGCTAGCACTCGTCAACTCAAAGGCCGCATTCGCTCGGTAAAAAGTACCAAGCAGATTACGAAAGCCATGCAAATGGTGGCGGCTAGCAAGATGCGCCGCGCCCAAGATGCTACCAAAGCGACGAGCGACTATACCCGCACCGCCAACGAGATATTGGCGTACCTGGCTAGCCAGGGCGCGACAAAACAACACCCGCTTTTCCAGAAGCGCGATGTCAGGGGCCGACTTATTATCGTCATCGCATCCGACAAAGGACTCGCAGGCGCCTATAACGCATACATTATGAAGGCCTACATACAAGTACTCCGTGATGATGACAAAAACAAGGTGCGCAATGAAACCATTGCGGTTGGCCGCAAAGCAACTCAGTTTGTGACGCGTTTGAAAGACACTGAAGTATGCGGAACTTATACAGACCTGCCTGACCATCCGGAAGGCGCCGAATTTTACGCAATACTAGACACTGCTATCGGGATGTTTGAAGAGGCGAAAGTCGATGCCGTCGACATCATCTACACAAAATTCGTGAGTAGCATGACCCAAGTGGCGACCGTCGAGCGGATCCTCCCCGCTGGTTACGCCGAGACTGAAATAGTAAAATTCGTTCGTGATGCCACCTATGAACCGAGCGCCGAAGCCGTGCTCGAGGGCGTTGCCCGACGACTGGTCGGCGCGGAAATCTTCCAGGCTTTGCTCGATGCGCGCGCGTCTGAGCACAGCATGCGGATGCTCGCCATGAAAAACGCGACCGATAATGCGAATGACCTCGTCGACGACCTGACGTTAGAAATGAATAAAGCCCGTCAAGCGGCTATTACGCAGGAACTCGCCGAAATATCCGGCGGCGCGGAGGCTATGAAATGATAAAAGCAAGGCCAGTTAATGCTGCGGCCGTATATGAGACACAGAAAAAGTTGAGGGAAGCCACCGACCTTACTGCCAGAATGCTACGTACTTACATTCCGCCAATAACACGCACAGAATTTCAAAAAGCAAACAATTCATCGCGTCGCGCAGTCGGCCTGAGGCCAGATGAAAGTTATCCGTTACGCGGCAAGGTCGTAGCGGCACTCAGTGCAATCGGGCTTAATCAGCTTGCTGAGGCGACTGCCCATCCAACAGTAGGAATGCTCATGAAAAAGGGAGCCTCAGTCGTCTTAGGGGCGCTTCATGAAGTGCCAGAAAAGGTCAGCCACACAATAGATGATGCAGTGTTTGCAGCCAGTTCAATCATGTCTGTTCGGGCCCCTAGGAATGAAAACGTCAGTGGACCAGTACAACCAACAGAATTAGGAGGAAAAGTATAATGGCAGTAGCAGAAAAAGTAATAGGCAAAGTTATCCAGGTAGTCGGCGTGGTAGTCGACGTTGAGTTTGAAAGTGGCGAGCTGCCGCAAATTTATGACGCACTCGAAATCAAGCGAAGTGACGAAACACTTACACTCGAGGTCGAGCAGCACCTCGACGAGCACACCGTCCGCGCGGTCTCTATGCAAAGCACCGACGGGCTTAAACGTGGTGAAACCGTTACAACCACTGGCGCCCCAATAGCTGTGCCAGTCGGTGACGAGACGCAGGGCCGCATGTTCAGCGTCGTTGGTGCTCCTATCGATGGACTTCCCGCACCGAAGGGCAAACGCGCACCGATTCACCGCGAGCCCCCAAAGCTTGACGAGCAAAGCAATAAGACAGAAATTCTTGAAACTGGCATCAAAGTCATCGACCTAATAGCACCTATGTCGAAAGGTGGCAAAGTCGGCCTCTTCGGTGGCGCTGGCGTGGGTAAGACTGTTCTTATCCAGGAGCTTATCAACAACATCGCCAAATTCCATAGTGGTAACTCCGTATTCGCCGGTGTTGGTGAGCGTACCCGTGAGGGCAACGACCTTTACCACGAGATGAAAGATGCAGGAGTGCTCGACAAAACGAGCATGGTATTCGGCCAGATGAATGAACCCCCAGGAGCTCGTCTGCGCGTGGCACTCTCTGGCCTGACGATGGCCGAGGAATTTCGCGACCAAGGCAAAGACGTCCTGCTTTTCATCGACAATATATTCCGCTTCACCCAGGCCGGTTCAGAAGTGTCTGCCCTGCTCGGTCGCTTGCCGAGTGCGGTGGGCTATCAGCCGAACCTCCAACAGGAAATGGGCGCACTCCAAGAGCGCATCACGAGTACGAAGAAAGGCTCCATCACCTCTATCCAGGCGGTCTATGTCCCAGCCGACGACCTAACCGACCCAGCACCGGCGACGACTTTCGCTCATCTAGACTCGACCATCACGTTGAACCGTGGTTTGACAGAAATCGGTATCTACCCAGCCGTCGACCCACTCGACAGTAACTCAACCATCCTTGACCCAGAAATCGTCGGTCAAGAACACTATGATGTCGCCCGCGAGGTACAGCGTATACTGCAGCAGTACAAAGAGTTGCAGGATATCATCGCCATCCTCGGAATGGAAGAACTTTCAGACGATCAGAAGCAGATAGTTAACCGTGCGCGGCGTTTGCAACGTTTCATGGCGCAGCCGTTTTACGTGGCAGAGAAATTCACCGGCAACCCTGGCGCTTACATCAAGGTCGAAGACACTATCAAAGATTGCCGCGATATCCTGGATGGCAAATACGATGACAAGCCTGAATCATGGTTCTACATGGTCGGCGGCCCATTAAGCCAGAAAAAGGCTTAAACCTACATGCAGTTGCAATTAGTAACATTATCCGGCAGCAAATTTGACGAAGAAGTCTATGAGGTTGTCATCCCCACAATAGATGGCGAGATTGGTGTGTTTCCTGGGCATGAACCGCTAGTGACCCTCGCAAAGTCGGGTGTCATCCAGGTGCGCCGTAAACGGACCGATCCATTCGACAAGCTCGAATATTTCGCGGTCAGTGGTGGCATAGTCGAAATCAGCGCGAACCAAGTGAAGGTGCTTGTCGATGAGGCCGACCACGGCGCAGATATCGTCGAAGCGGAATCGAAAGCAGCCCTGGAGCGCTCTCTCAAGATGCGTGATGAGGCGAAGACACAGGTCGAACTCGAGGAAGCCCACCAGCTCGTAGACCGTCACATGGTCCGTCTGAAGGTAGCCGACCTACACCGTCGCCATCCAAAACGTTAAACAATGTAGATAATAGCTCAACATATTGTTTGTAATGTCGAGAGTGATTCGTATTGTCGCTACCCGTACGGCATTAACAGATGACGCGCAATGTTTTTTTACTCCGTCATGCGGTTGAGTAAATGTATCTCTCATCTGTGCCCACGCTGTTACCTCTTTACAAATCTTGTGACTACCAGTACGCTTGTAGTATCACTAATTATGTGGAGGTAATCTAATGTTTCGTAAAAATAAACTCGCGATGCTCGTGGGTGAGTTTTTGGGTACAGGCGCACTAACGCTAACTATCCTTGCGCTCTCTCATTCGTCTCTCGGTCAACTGTCGTTCTTTGTGGCGGCTTCAGCAGGTCTCGTATTTGGCCTAATGGTTCTAGCGCTCGGTGGGATCTCTGGCGCAGTCTTTAACCCTGCCTTGACACTTGGTCTGTGGACCGTGCGCAAGATCCAGACGTTACAAGCTGTATCGTACATCGTCGCGCAGTTCCTCGGTGGTTTCGCCGCCTGGACTCTGTTTGCGTATTTTGCGAAGACAAGTGTCTTCCACTACCCATTCACTATGACTTACAGCGCACCTGTGCTTGTCGCTGAGGTACTAGGTACGTTTGTCTTCTCATTCATGGTCGCATCAGCACTCTACCAACGCTTTACCATCGGCGTGAAGGCCTTTGCAATCGGTGGTGGTCTAACCGTCGGCTCGCTCATAGCAACACTAGGCTCAGCTGGTTTCTTGAACCCTGCTGTCGCTCTCGCAATGCACCAGTTCGCATGGGGTACCTATGTACTTGGTCCTGTACTGGGTGCTGTACTTGGGTTTAACCTGTACAACATGCTTTTTGTAGAAACAGAAGTCGCTGAAGTCGCTGAGGCAAAGGCCGAAGCAAGGGCTGTTGCACGACCTGCTTCACGCCGCGCCGTAGCCAAGAAGGCTCCTGCCAAGCGCAAAGCTGCTCCCAAAAAGAAATAGTCGTACTTAATTCAAAGGACGATACAATAGCCGCCCACGATTTCGATATCGGGGCGGCTTTTCTTGGGTTAATTCGTATAAGCCACCATCTACCCCAACCCATGAGGCCATACATCCACCAATAGTTTTCGTATAGATTATGTCTATTCAATCACACTCCACTTGTCGAGGAGCTTGGCTACAAATAGTTATTAAAACATAGTGCCAGTTGCTAGCAAAAAAATGCCCAAAAGCGATATATTTTGCGGTTACAACGGTCGTGTTTATTGGAGGGAGTTACTGCATGTTTGATAGGGACACAATATCGGCTCTCTGCGTAGTAAGAGGTTCAGTATACAATAAAGTAGTATCTTCAACTAAAGGAGTTAGCCATGGATCAACAATCAGTCTCTAGCAGCGGTCTACGAGCATTATTTATTAACTGTTCAATCAAAAAAGACAATACAAAGTCTCATACCCAATTACTTATGAATAAAGCGGCGGCTATTATGCAGACCGAAGGAGTGCAAGTTGAGCATGTCTACGCCCTAGATCACCCCATTGCCTTCGGTATGGTTAAAGATGGTAAAGATGAAGGGCAGGAAGATGACTGGCCCATGATCCAGCAAAAAATCATGGCTGCTGATATCCTTGTGATCGGTACGCCAATTTGGCTCGGTGTTAAATCAAGCGTGGCAACACTCGTGATAGAGCGTATGTATGCCTATAGTGGCGACCGAAACAGCAAAGGACAGTATCTTTACTACGGTAAAACAGGCGGATGTGTCATTACCGGAAACGAAGATGGCATAAAGCATTGTGCGATGGATATACTATATGCCTTACAGCACATTGGTTACATGGTTCCACCGCAAGCTGATTGTGGCTGGATAGGCGAAGCAGGCCCTGGGCCAAGCTATGGCGATACTGAGTGGGATGGTAAGCCGATTGGCGATGGGAAAACGCCCGTTGGATTTGATAACGACTTTACCAATCGAAATGCAACGTTTATGGCATGGAATCTTATGCACACAGCGCGTATGCTAAAAGACAAAGAGGGTATACCTGCTATTGGTAACGTGGCCGAGGACTGGGAAAATGTAACAAACGCTAAAAACGAAAATCCAGAGTATCGGTAAATGAAACAAGCAAAACAAAATATTTAAAAACAAATAGATAAGTGCACGGTTACATAGCATCACCTAAGCCTGAGAAAGCGAACTAGCGAACTGGACTTTGGCTTTTCAATCACCTAATCGTATTCTCTGGGCCGCTCATACCGCTCGCAGTGTTTATGCAGGCGTACAACGTTCGGATTCTGGGTACAGGACAGGTTTTGTCTATAGTAACATGGTCACTCTTGCTCTTTACATCTAGTACTATGGCAACCTATGCTGTCTAGCATCGCACTCGGCCACTTATGATGACCTATATACCGCTCGTTATTGCTAACGCGCTAGTGGTAACTGGGATTATTTTTTGCTAGTTATGGCGTGTTTACAACTCGTATTGTAAACTCTCGTTTGAATACTATCATTCTGTCAATTATGAAAATACTCCTGAATTAACATAGTTCAAAATGCTTACGGCTCCACTGGACTATTTCGTTACTTTGACCCCCATGGGTTGAATGATTTCGAATGGTTTATGAATATCGTAACTTTATTGTGCCGATGAATACAAAAACAAGGAGATGTTCTCCACGGTGTAATCTATTGTGCGTATTATTTTTTAGTGTCGATGAGGGAGTCTTCGAAATTGCGGATGTCTTTGAGGGTATCGCCGTAAGCGGAGATATCTGGCATGTCTAGCGCCATCACACGCTGCCACATGGAAGCAAGCAGCTGTCGGGTGCGTTCGAGCTCTTTGGCGTCAAAAACGATGGTCTTTTCGGTAATCTTTCCACCCGCATCCGGTTCGACGAAAACGAGCCTGCCCTGCTCTACTTTGTAGCCCGCGAAGCTGTGCGAGCCCTCGACAAGGATTTTGTAGCAGTACAGCTGCAGCGTGTAGCGATGCAGCTTGGCGGGGTCAGTGCCGAGTTGGCCCGTTTTGTAGTCGACGACGGTAATCTTCTTAGCAGCTTTATCGATTTCCAATAGGTCTATCTTCCCTCCCATGTGTACATCGCTTACAAACACGCCCTCATCGCGGAACGAACGCTCTGCTAAGTTTCCCTGCACGAATGTTTTAGTACTGCGCGCGAGGTAGTGTTTCAGTACGGCGGCGGCGTGCTTGTTTTCGCTGGCTCGTTGTTCTGGTGTAAACTCTTGGGTGGCTAGGAATTTTTCGGCCCGATCTAGTACTTTGGAGTGGTCTGGCAGAATGCCGGTTTTATTTAACTCGTTCTGGGCCCACTCTAGTGCGTCATGGACGGCATTGCCAAAGCATATTTCGATAGTCGGTGCCGAGGGAAAACGCAGAATGGTGCCGAGTAGGAAACTCTGCGGACCGCCGTATTTGAGGTCTATGAAGTGCGTCAGGTGTGTGGGGCTAAGGCGATAGCGTTTGAGCCGTTCGCTCAGTAGTTCGGTTAGTGGGGCTTCGAGATCGAGGTGGCGGGTTTGCCAGTTCATGGTGAGGGCATCGAGGCTGGGTGGCTGCGCATCGTCTGTGACGACGCTGGCGAAGCCAGCTGGCAGAATGCCGGTGATGTAGCTGCCATCCTCGCCGGCGACTTCATTGAAGTATTTGACTGGTGCGGTTTGTTTACCACTAAAGGTATGCGTGTGGCTGGTTAGGTACAGGCCGTTTTTGGCACGGGTCATGGCGACGTAGAGCAGTCGCAGACGTTCGTCGTCGGTGGAGCCGGCGTGGCGGATAGCAGCAAGGTTGGCTGGTAGAGTGAGTTTATTGCCCATGCCAGTTGCACGTGAACCCCATGCGCTGTCATCGCTCGAGACGAGAAAGACGTGGGCAAACTCGAGTCCTTTGGCTTTAAAGACGGTCATCAGCCGGACGGCTTCGGTGGCTTGGTTATACGGGCTGGTATTCAGCATCTGCTGCCGGCCGATTCGTAGGCGGCAACGAATTCGAGCAGATCTGCCAGGCCGAGCATCCTGCCCTCGCCCACCTGATGTTCGCGTAGTCTAGTGCGTAGCACAGTCAGTTGGGTGACGGTTTCGTATAGCACCGTATCGCCCGACTGCTCGAAGTAGTAGGCCCGTAATGGGCTACGGACGCTCGGCAGTGAGCGGTCGTGGGTCTGGACATCATTTGTGCCGATTAGTGCATCTAGCATGTATTCAAGCGTCTCCGTTTCAACCTTGCTAGCTAGCGTCAGGATGAGCAGTGCGGCGTGTTTGAACTCGGCGCTTTCAAGCAGTAGTTTGCTCCAGGGTGTGCGCGTGTCGCTGGCCTGCCAAGAGATGTTCCAAATGTCAGCGGTCGAGAAATCCCAAAAATCATAGCTGAGTACTTCGGGCCAAAGGCTGTCGGCTCCTGCCAGGCTTCCCTTATGGAGCGCCAGCACGAGCTTGCTCATGGTCAGTACTTGCCGAACCACGAGCGTATCTAGCACGTTCTCGCGCTTCTCATAGCTGACGGGCACGTTCCTGCTCTGGAGATACGGCACGAGCGGTTCAAGGTATTTGTGCTTGGGCGCCAACACGGCGATTTCGCTCGGTGTCACGCCATTTTTGATAAGCTCAGTAATGCGATCCGCTACGGCAGTGCGCTCAGCGATGACACTCGTGAACGACTTTCTTTCGAGCTTGACCGCTTCTGTCGCCACAGTTTTAGCCACCAGTGTCTTTTCGACATTTTCAAAGTGCGTGTGCAGCCGGGATTCTATTTGTGCGGCGACGTTCGCGGCAGCATCTAGAATCTCGGGCAGCGACCGGTAGTTTTCTTCCAACGAGATGACCTTCACGTCCTGGTAGAGGCGGAAATAGTCGAGCATGTTGCTGGCCTCGGCGCCTTGAAAGGCATAAATAGCCTGGTCGTCATCACCCACGGCGAGTACGTTGGGCTTGCCCTCGTGCACTGGGTTTTCGGTGAGCAACTCGACCAGTTTGAGCTGAGCGGCATTAGTGTCCTGGAACTCGTCGAGCAAGATAAATTGGTACTGTTCTTGCACGCTGTAGCGCAGGGCATCGTTTTGTTGGAGCACCGTGACGGCGCGTAAAATCATATCGTCGAAGTCGTACAGACCATCACTAGCCAAGCGTGTTTGATATTCCTCAAGCACGTCTGCTAGAGCCGTCATCCGGTGAGACTCGAGTGTGCCACCGAGTATGTACTGATTGTTTTCATCCTTCGTTAGCCAGTTGTTTTTCCAGCTAGTCAGTGGCGTGGTTTTGCCAGCGTCTTCGGCTGCGGCGAGCGCTAGTTCTAGCTCGGTTGCCGCGAGAGTAGCGAAGGCCGGGTATTTCATACCGCTGGCAACTTTTACTTTACTGAGAATGGCGTGGATACTCTCAAATAGCGGTGCTGCGATGTCGAGTTTGCTCGGTAGTCGTTTGGCGTACGGTGCCAGAGTATCCGAAATGTCGGACGATACTGCCTCGATGGTGGCGAGGTTAGACGACGCTATGGTGCGCAAATCATCAGCCGTCAGAAGCCCGCGCTTGACCTCGCTGATGGTGTTAATAAGGTCGCCGATATGGTAGCGCAATTGTTTTAGAGGGCTGGAGTATTCGACATTATCGAGAATGCTTTCGAGTATCTGGTGCTTGCCGAGTTCGTCGATGGGCCGCTCCAGCCGCAGCTCCGTGAAATATTCAGGGTAGCGGCTGATAATAGTGCTGCCGAAGGCGTGGTATGTGCCGATAGCTACATCGTAGGCATGTGGTCCGATAAACTGCGTAAGGCGCTCGCGCATGTTCATCGCCCCGTTTTCCGTGAAGGTCAGACAGAGGATGTTTTGCGGCAACGCGTCGGTGACCTTGAGTATCTGCGCGACGCGGGCGCTGAGCAGCTGTGTCTTCCCTGTCCCCGGCCCTGCGATGACGAGCACGGGTCCGTAGACGGCATCGACCGCTTCTTTTTGTGCCTTGTTCAGGCCAGCGTATACCGCGGCAAATTTACCAGATTCATCCATGCTTCTATTGTAGCAACTTATCTCTACTTGCGCTGGGTATTAGCTCGGGCAACATCTAGGCCGGCTGATAGGGAGCTGAAGCCAGTCTAGCCTCATATTTTCGACCGCAAAAGAGAGTAGATTTTGCCTTGAAGGTGGTTCTAAAGTAGAATCATTTCACCTTACTCATTTTGGTTCGTATCGACTATTTCTCGTCGGAGGTGCAGATGGGGCATAAGTCTTCGTGGTCGAATACTCCGGACCATCGAACAGCAGCCTCAGACAGGGGCTCGATATCCCAGAATGCTTTCAAGTCGCCAGCGTTGCGCAGTGCCCAGCCTAGACGTCCAGTAAGGTGTACGTCGCCCCACACCGCAGAAGCCCAGCCTTCGCCCACTGGTGTGATATAGATAGGTTCTTTCGGCCGGTAGGCCAGCTTTGGCCTGCCCTCGTGTTCGAAGCGAAGGTTGTGCACAACGAAATCTGCGTCGTATAGCGCGGTCTGAGCCATGCCACTATACGGTGTTTCGGCGTTATCGCCAATGACGAAGATGTCTTTGCTGCCCTCAGCACGCAAAAATTCGTCTACGAGTACTTTTTTGCGACGGCTGAATGTGAAGTCTGGTTCTTTGAAAAAAAGGTTGTTAGTGACACCGGCTGTCCAAATGATAGTGTGGCTACGAATGGTTTTGCCCTTTACGTAAAGTTCGTCGGCAGTGGCTCCTTCCACCACGGTGTTGAGATACAGTTTGACGCCAAGTTTGCGTAGCCGTCGTTCGATAGTTCGCCCGATGGGTTTCGGCATGCGTGGCATTAGGTGCGGCATGGCCTCAACGACGTCAACGTGTATAGCCCGGTGTTTGATGTCGTGTTGTTGCATAACGTGCTTTATGTATGCGCCGAGATCGCCGGCCAGTTCTATGCCGGTTGGGCCTCCGCCGATTATGACGTAGTTAAGATCTGGTTCGTGGTCGGCGATGATTTGTTTGTGCAAGTGCCGCTTGAGCCGCTCCGCCTCGACGAGCGACTTGATACCAAATGTGTTTTCTTTGAGCCCCGGTATTCCGAAGTAATTCTCGACGACACCAAGTGCGATCCCGTTCCACCAGTGGCGGTGTGATAAAACGCCGGAAAATAAAAGAAATCTGGTCGGTCCGATACGAGCGTCACTTCGACGAAGTCAAGCTTAGCTAGCTCGAGTGCGGCGCGCACACCGCCGAACCCACCGCCAACTATGACGACCTTTTGTTTTGCTCCACTCTTTGCATCTGACATTTACACTCATTGTATCAATAAGCACGAGCGGCTTGCAAATTGCTTCGTATACTTCTAAGCTATAGACATATGAAAGATTTAAAATCCGCTCTTAAAAAATTTGGTTTTCTCGGTGACCTTGACGATTCAGCCGAGACGATAGAAATAGCAAGTCACGACGCGAGTATGTTCGAGCTGCGCCCTCAAGTGGTTGTTCGTCCAAAAGATAGCTCCGATGTGCAGCGTCTCGTCCGGTTCGTCAACAAGTACAAAAAAGATAACCCAGATTTATCACTCACCGCCCGTGCGGCCGGTACCGATATGGCTGGTGGTGCCATCAACGAATCTATCATCGTTGATTTCGCCAAATATTTCACCAAAGTTGGACCAATCACATCGACGACCGGTACGACTCAGCCCGGTGTATTTTACCGCGATTATGAAAAGGAAACTCTCAAGAAAAATCTTCTTATGCCCTCCTACCCTGCGTCACGCGACATGGCCCAAATGGGCGGTATCGTCGCCAATAACTCTGGTGGTGAAAAATCACTCGAATACGGCAAAATGGAGAACTTCGTTGCCGAGATGAAAGTCGTTTTCGCTGACGGCAAAGAGTACGTGGTCAAACCGCTACAGAAAAAAGAGCTCGAAGCAAAGATGCGTCAAGGCGATTTTGAGGGCGATTTATACAAGCGTGTCTATGACCTGTGCGAAGCGCACTACGATATGATCAAAGCAGCCAAGCCTGGCGTCAGCAAAAACAGCATGGGCTATACGCTCTGGCGGGTCTGGGACCGCGAAACCAGTATGTTTGACTTGGGTCAACTTATCGTCGGCTCGGAAGGAACACTTGGGCTTATTACAGAAGCCACGCTCCGACTGGTACCGAACCGACCACACTCTGGCTTACTTGTGCTATTCATGCGCAATATGAGCGACTTGGGCGAGCTCATCCCGAAAGTGCTTGAGGCCAAACCGGCTACGTTTGAAAGTTTCGATGACCAGACGCTCTTCATGAGCTTGCGTTTCATGCCAGCGTTCTATAAACGGCTTGGTCTCTGGAAGTTCATACATCTACTTCTCACGCTCATCCCAGATGGTCTGCAACTGCTACGCGGTATCCCGAAACTCATCCTGATGGTTGAATTCAATGGCGACACCGAAGAAGAAGTGCGTGAAAAGGTCCATGCCCTGCACCGTGAACTCAGCAAACACCGGGCCCGTTACGAGATAAATGGTTTCGAAGAAGACCCGACTGAGGGTAAAAGCGAAAAGTTTTGGATTATGCGCCGCTACAGCTTCCAGATTTTGCGTAGCAAAGTGAAAGAAAAACACACTGCACCATACATCGATGACTTCATTGTTCCACCGGAGCACCTCGTCGAGTTCCTACCGAAACTCCTGAAAATCATCAAGAAATACAAGCTCCTCGCGACTATTGCTGGGCACATGGGCGATGGTAACTTCCATGTTATCCCGCTAATGAAGATTGAGGACGACAAAGAACGTAAGAAAATTGAGCCTTCACAGCGTGAGGTCAACAACCTGGTCCTCAAATACGGCGGGTCCTTAAGTGGCGAGCACAACGACGGCCTGGTACGAGGTCCGTGGCTCGAGGCGCAGTTTGGCAAGGACGTCTTGGAACTGTTTAAGGAAGTCAAAGAAATCTTTGATCCCGAAAACATCTTTAATCCGCACAAAAAGACCGACTCTACCTGGGATTTCAGCTACTCACACATCCGCGAACACTTCTAGAGCTCAAGCCGAACCGACGGTTTTAATCACTCGCGCCGACAAAATGGAATACATTCTGTCAGATTGCTCTTTACCTTTCACGTGCTACCGGATTTATCTGGGGTTTGCGCTTGTGTTTGGGGGCAGGTACAATGAAGCGTACATATGCAGCGGCTGATACAAAGAGTACTCAGAAGATTGTCTCGGGTGAAGGTGCCGAATATACCAAAAATGCCCCGTGGTGTTATGGTGGCGTGTTGGCTAGTCGGTTTTGGGCTGATGATAGCCCTGTTGGCGTACTTACTACGTGGTCATGTTTTCGCGGTGCTGCAGCCCAGAGGTGAGATTGCCACACGGCAGCGCAATCTGCTCTATTTTGCCTCCGGGCTGGCTGTGCTAGTGTTATTACCAGTCTACTTCATGCTTTTTACCTTCGCTTGGCGCTACCGCGCTGGGCATAAAAAAGCCTACAAACCAGAGTGTGGGGTATCCCTGTTGCGATTATCAGTGTACTGGCGGTAGTGACCTGGGTGACGTCACATAGCCTGGACCCGTATAAGGCACTAGCCTCGCCTAAAAAGCCGTTGCAGGTCCAGGTGATAGCTCTCGAATGGAAATGGTTGTTTATCTACCCAGGCCAGGATGTCGCCAGCGTCAATCAAGTAAATTTCCCCGTCAATCAACCAGTTGAATTTAGTATCACTTCCGATGCGCCGATGAATTCTTTTTGGATTCCACAATTGGCCGGCCAAATCTATGCCATGAATGGTATGACAACTAAGCTGAATATCATAGCCGACCAGCCGGGTGATTACCGGGGTATGTCGTCTAATATCAGTGGCGCTGGTTTCGCCGATATGATGTTCACTGCTCACGCCGAGAGTGCGGCAGACTTCAATGCTTGGGTTGAGAAGATTCATGCGCATGAAGATACACGAGACCTGACGATGACCTCGTACGAATCCCTTGCTAGGCCGAACACGAGTGGAGTCATGCTCTATCATGTACATGACCCGAATGTGTTTCACGATGTTATTATGAAGTATATGGGTGGTCCATTGACGACGAGTGATGCGCAGATGCAGACAGGGAGCATGTAGTATGCACCTTCTTTTTGCTGATTTTCTTGGGCGTATGGAATGGCATTATTTTTGGCATGGCTGGGTGCAATTTGGCGGCCAGGCCGGCACCGTGGGCGGCGCCCTGTTAGTCGTAGCGCTACTGACATATTTCAAAAAGTGGAAATGGCTGTGGCGTGAATGGCTGACCACGCAAGATGCAAAGAGGATTGGTGTCATGTACCTCATCGTATCTACCATCATGCTGCTGCGCGGTTTTAGTGACGCGCTCATGATGCGTGCCCAACAGGCGCTGGCGAGCGGCCATTCGGCTGGTTTCCTCAGCGCCGATCATTTCCAGCAGATTTTCTCGGCACATGGTACAATCATGATTTTCTTCGTGGCGATGGGCTTTATGTTCGGCCTTATAAACCTGGTGTTACCGCTCATGCTCGGTAGCCGTGACGTCGCTTTTCCTACACTAAACTCGGTAAGCTTCTATCTGTATGTGGCCGGGTTTGCACTCATTAATCTCTCACTTATTTATGGAGAGTTTGGGGCGGTCGGTTGGTTAGCCTACCCACCGCTGAGTGAACTGGCCTATAGCCCAGGACCAGGTGTAGATTATTGGCTGTGGAGCATACAAATTGCCGGTGTTGGTAGCCTGCTTAGTGGCATCAACTTCATCGTCACCATAATGAAACTACGCGCCAAAGGAATGTCTCTCATGAAGATGCCCGTGTTTGCCTGGAGTGTGCTTGGAACGATGATACTGGTCATCTTCGCCTTCCCTATCCTTACAGGGACGCTTCTCATGCTGGCACTTGACAGAAGCTTCGGCATGCATTTCTTCACGTCCATGCTTGGAGGCAACCCGATGATGTACATCAACCTCATTTGGGCCTGGGGCCACCCAGAGGTGTATATACTCGTACTACCGGCCTTTGGTATATACGGCGAGATTGTGGCGACATTTAGCCGAAAACGACTGTTCGGCTATACCAGTATGGTCTGGGCGCTCATGGCTATCACGTTCCTTTCCTACACCGTCTGGGCACACCATTTCTTTACCATGGGTTCGGGTGGCGATGTCAACGCATTCTTCGGCATCATGACGATGATTATCGCCATACCGACGGGCGTTAAGTTCTTCAACTGGCTGTTTACGATGTATAAAGGCAACATAGAGTTTACAACGCCGATGTGGTGGTTCATGGCATTTGCCACGACATTCTTGCTCGGCGGGTCTACCGGAGTTCTGCTGGCGGTGCCGGCTATCGACTTCCAGGTGCACAATAGCCTGTTCCTCGTGGCACATTTCCACAATACGATTATAAGCGGTGTGCTGTTTGGCTACTTCGCAGGGTTTACTTATTGGTTCCCGAAAATATTCGGTTTCCGCTTGCACGAGCGGCTCGGCAAGGCGGCCGTGACACTCTGGGTGGTCGGTTTCCTACTGGCCTTTGTCCCGCTCTACATTCTCGGTCTCATGGGAGCGACGCGGCGGCTCGATCACTACGACCCCAGCCTCGGTTGGCAATCACTTTTCATCGTGTCTGGCATCGGCGCGCTTGTCATCGGTCTTGGGGTGGTCCTCCAGCTTGCCCAGCTTGGTTACAGTATCTGGAAACGTCATGAGCTGCGCGATACGACTGGTGACCCATGGGATGGCCGGACGCTCGAGTGGTCAGTTCCCTCACCTGCGCCTGAATACAACTTTGCTCGTTTGCCGGTCGTGACAGGACGGGACGCGTGGTACACGGCCAAAAAGGGAAATAAACCAATCTTTTCAGGTCCGTATAGAGACATTCTCCTGCCAAAAAACACGGGCATGGGGCCATTCATAGGGTTGTTTGCCTGTATCTTTGGTTTCGGGTTCATTTGGCACTTATGGTGGCTGGTGGGGCTGGCAACCGTGGGGCTCATTGTGACCGTCATCCGCCGGACGTACCAGGAGGAAACTGACTACGTCATCACCGCGACCGAAGCAGAACACTTCGATAATGCGAGAAAGGTGTTAGTATGAACCGTGTTGAGCAAAACATGGTGGTCGAAGAAATGAGCCGAACAAAAGCTGGTTTTGGTTTCTGGTTGTACCTGATGACCGATTGCTTGCTCTTCGCCAGTTTATTTGCGAGTTTCGTCGTGTTGCGCGGCCAAACAGCCGGCAATGTAACGGGGCGGGATATCTTTAGTCTGCCTTTCGTGCTGGCTGAGACGGTCATATTGCTGACGAGCAGCTTCGTAGCCGGGCTCGCTCTGCTGGCTGCCCGCGAGAACCTGCGGAAACTGACTTTGTTCCTGCTCGGACTTACTGGCGTACTCGGCCTCGCCTTCCTCGGCATGGAACTGAGTGAATTTCACAAGCTTGCTGTTGATGGTCACAGCTGGACGCACAGTGCGTTTCTGTCTGCTTACTTCACTCTTGTCGGAACACATGGATTGCATATAACGATTGGGCTGCTATGGCTGGCCGCAACTATGGTGTACATCTCGCGGCATGGTTTCACGGCACGACTTCTGCAGCGGCTTACCATGTGGGCGATGTTCTGGCACTTCCTAGACATCGTTTGGATTGGCATATTCACGATAGTATATCTGGCGGGGGTTATCTGATGAAACAATCACTCATCGTTCCATTGCCAAGCCATCAGACCTCCGCATTGCAGTCGTACCTTGCGGGCTATGTACTGTCTATGGTGCTGAGCCTCAGTGCGTTTGCGCTCGTTTGGGCGTACCAATCGTCCGATAACCAACTTTTTAACCGTGGTTTATTGCTAGGCTTTCTCGCGGTACTAGCAGTCTTGCAGCTTTTTGTGCAGTCGGTGTTTTTCCTCCATCTTTCTGCCGAGCGGAAGGCCCGCTTAACGCTGCTCTCAACGGTCTTTACGATCGTCGTAACAATGACAATCGTCATCGGTTCGCTTTGGATTATGCAGAACCTCAACTACAACATGATGCCACAAAATACGACGAAGTATATTCAGCAGGAAGAAAACATTCACCTGCAGTGATCGAACAGGAGATAACTCATAGCATGACGTGGCGTGATTTTGTGACGCTTGCCAAACCGGGCATTGTGGCCGGTAATCTGCTAGCTGCAATAGGTGGATACTTTGTAGCGACTGGTACTATACACTTGGCGACGTTGGCAGGGCTCATATTTGGCACTGGTCTCGTTATCGCTGGATCGTGTGTGATTAATAATTATCTTGACCGTAACATAGATAGTCATATGCGGCGCACCGCCAAAAGACCCTCAGTAACGGGTGTAATCCCTCTGAGCATCGGTTTGTGGTATGCCGCCGTGTTGCTGGTTGTTGGCTTTGCACTACTGCTACTGCTGACAAATCTACTCACTGCGCTAGTGGGTCTTACTGGTATGGTGTTTTATACAGTTGTATACGGTTATGCTAAACGCAAGACGCACCTCGGTACGCTTGTTGGTTCCCTGCCCGGTGCCACCCCACCAGTCGCAGGTTACGTTGCGGTGACTGGTCATCTTGATGTCGGCGCCCTGTTGCTCTTCCTCATCTTGATAGCCTGGCAAATGCCGCATTTTTATGCCATCGCCCTGTTCCGGCTCGATGAGTACAAAGATGCCGGCTTGCCTGTGTTGCCGGCAGTAAAAGGGCTGAGTCGCACGGTGTGGGAGATGCGCCTCTACGGGATAGCCTTTGTGATATTGTGCTTCATTCTTTCGCGCCTGCACTATGAAGGTTTCATGTTTGGGCTTGGCATGGTGGCGCTGGGTGGCTACTGGCTCGCAGCGATGTTCAGCCCTGAGTGGCGCACGCAAACAGATCGGTTAGCACGACTCGTTTTCAAACGATCCTTGCTTGTGCTCATTTCGCTCAGCTTGTTCTGGATTCTTTCCCACGTCTTACTTTAAGGCAAATCTTTACATATTTAACCTCACCATTCGTGCCGCCCATAGCGTACAATATGCTTATGCCTCGTATCTACAAACAATGGCTGCGCCGCATCGTGTCGGTGGTTATTCTACTGCTTTTTGCGTTTGCAATACTCAAGAACTGGTCACGCATCATTGATAGTTTAGATGAGCTGAACGGTTTGTCGATCCCCGTCGTACTAGCCACTATGGCGTTGATGTCGCTGACGTTCCTTCTGGCCGCACTCAGCTACTCGTTACTTTCATTTCGTCGTTTGAGTCTCGGCGAGCTCCTCATCGTAGAAATGGCCGCAGCGTTTATAAATCGAATCATGCCTTCGGGCATTGGCGGTCTCGGTGCTCATGGTCTATATCTACACAAACGCAAACATACGGCTGCCGAGGCAACAGCCGTAGTTAGTGCGAACAACTTGCTCGGCATGTCGGTGCATGTTTTGCTACTTACTCTCATACTGGTGGCGGGGCGTAACTTCGTGTTTTTTAACCCGGGATGGTCAGCAATACGGGGGTGGACTTCACTTGGGATTGTCATCATAGCCCTCGGAGCGGCTTCGCTGCCGCCCGTGCGAAAAAAGGTTATAGGCTTCGGACGTAACCTTATCGTCAGTCTGCGAGGCTATCAGAGACAGCCACATCAAGTATTCTTTGCTGCTATTGCACTGGCCGGTCTGACACTAACCAACTTGCTGATATTCACGACTGTATCGTGGGCGCTCGGCATAGGTATAGACGTGACAACACTATTCATCATCTATAGCGTCGGCGTGCTGGTTGGGACGGCCGTGCCAACACCCGGTGGGTTGGCGGGTGTCGAAGCTGGGCTGGTCGTGGGTCTCATGTCATATGGGACTTCTAGTGAACTCGCCATTGCTGCAACCCTAGCTTTTCGTCTCATCACCTACTGGTTCCCATTGGTTCCTGGAGCCTTCGCACTGTTGCTAGCAAGGAAACGGCATCTGTTTTAGCTGAAAGTGTGTCATACTGTACATATGGCAAAAACATTTTGGGATGCTGTGTATACTAATATTCCCATCGATAATATCCCATGGCAACTTGCACAGGCTGACTGGTTTAGTGAGCTGCTCACCTCAAAAACGCTGAAAGGAAAATCAGCTCTTGATAGTGGATGTGGAACGGGTACTAAAACAATACAACTTGCCCAAGCTGGTTTTGAGCGGGTTGTCGGCATAGATATCGCTGAAAAAGCAATTTCTTATGCACTTGCTAATGCCGAAAAAGCACACATCAGTGATAAGGTTTCATTTGTAACCGGTGATGTGACAGGCTCAACCGCGCTCGGAGATGAAACATTCGACTTTGTACTAGACTGGGCGACTTTGCACTGTCTCGAGCTTGAAGAACGCCCCGCTTATATAGATAATATCCTTGCCCACACGCACGAAGGGTCGCACCTGTTGCTTAGAGTATTTGCAAATGCCGACCATTCCAGTGATGACTACTTCGTCGATACTGTGGCCGGAGAATCAACCAAAATCTACCTGTTTGATATAGATGCAGTAACTGAGTTATTTGAGAAACACTTTGAAATCGTTCGAACGAACAGATCTCGTGCGCGAACCAAGACAGGACGTACGTTCAATGAGTACTTATTGCGACGCCGCCCCGAGTAGCGTAGCATATGTAAATCTAGCTACGTGCTAGATGGATGATGAACCTAGAGCCATTACCAGGTTTGCCTTCCAGAGAGATCTCACCGTTATGGGCTTCCATGATACGTTTGGCGATAGAGAGTCCTAGCCCGTGTCCTTCGACATTTGCTTTGCTCCTTGAGGTGTCCGCTCGGTAGAAACGATCGAATATAAATGGTTGATCTATGAGTGCGATACCTGGGCCGTTATCGCTGACGGTCAAGGTGATATGTTTGCCCTTTCCGGTTGCAGCCATGACGACGTGTGACTTCGAAGGGCTGTATTTTATGGCATTATCGAGCAGGATGGTGACGACATCCGTCAGGCTGGCGCGATTGGCGAACGCCTTCAACGAGCCGACTTGATTGTCGATAGATATCTTTTTGGCCTGTGCAAGTGGTATGACGTTGTTTACTGCATCGATGGCGACATCTTCAAGCGAGGTCGAACCGAGCTGTAACTCTTTGGCATTGGCGAGCATGAGCAAACGGTCGGTCAGCGCCCGTAGCCGGTGGACTTCATCAAGATTGCTTGAAAGTGTCTTTGCCAGAGATGATTTGCTGGATTGTTTATCACGTAGTCCTATTTCTATCTCAGACTGCATTACACTGAGCGGGGTACGCAATTCGTGAGCAGCATCGCTACTAAACCGCGCCTGTGCTGTCAAAGCCTCTTCGATTGGTTTGAGCGTTCGACGGGCCAGTAGATAGCTGCAGAGCCCCCCTGCGCTGAGTGCAGCGAGGTTGAAGATTAACAGATTACTGAGTAGGTGATGCTCCGACACCTGAGCACGCTGTATGCGCAGGCTAAGGATGTCGGTTTCGGGGTCAAGCTGTTGGATGGTTGTCTCGAAAAGACCTGGGCCGAATGGCCGGTAGAATTCACGGCTGGCCAGAGAAAAGACGATGATGCTAAAGAGTAGACTTAGCACTGTCAAGATCAACATATACCATATAGTCAATCGGATGGTAGCCGAGCGTAAGAGTGACATATAGTTGCTATTTTACCTCAAGTTTGTAACCGAAACCACGAATAGTGTGCAGTAGCGGCGTCTTGAAGGGCCGATCAATCTTATTGCGCAGATATCCGACGTATGCTTCTACTGTATTCGGTAGGATATCTGCATCGAAATCCCAAACATGGTTGATAATATTAGTTTTGCTGAGTACCCTGCCTTTGTTCCGCATCAGATATTCGAGAAGTGCGTATTCGGTCTGAGAAAGTTCTATGGTTGAGCCGTCGCGTGTCACCGAGAACCCGATAGGGTCAAGCTTGAGATCGCCAACATCGAGCGTGTCAGCGTTCGTATCTTGCGGGCGTCGCATTAAGGCGCGTACGCGCGCCAGAAGCTCCTCGAATGAAAATGGTTTGACTAGGTAGTCGTCTGCACCGGCGTTAAGTCCCTCCACGCGATCGCGTATCTGGCCTTTAGCAGTTAAAATTAATATGGGCGTCTTGATACCTTCTTTGCGCAACCTGCGACATATATCGAGACCGTCCATGCCGCCCGGAAGCATGCGGTCAAGGATGATGACGTCATATTCATCGGCCAGTGCGGCCGCCAGTCCCGTTTCTCCTTCATCGTATGTTTCTACGACCATGCGTTCCTGTTCAAACCCGAGCTTCAGTGCCCGAGCAATTTTTCGTTCATCCTCAACTAGTAGTATTTTCATAGTGTCTACTCTATATCTCTAATCTGAATTATACCTGATAAAGCCTAGAATTTTTAAGCTGTTTTCTGACTATTGTCAAAGATTTCATAGCGCTTGTTGAGCTTTCAGGTTATATTCATGTTTCGTACGTACTATGGGGGCGTACAGATGAAAGGAGTTGAATATGAAGCAGCAGAATATAGACGAAGCAAACGTTCTCGAGAGGTTTCTGTACATGATGGAAGAGAACTCCGTGGGCTATTTGTCCGAAAAGGATCCGGCCTTCCGTCGTTTCGTCAGCAAGCTTTATAAGAAGATTGACGCCAAGGCAGCCAGTTTACGCCAACCACACTAAAATATCGTATCCGCCGTTCTCGATATGGTAATAATTGATGGCTATGTTTGTTTGTCGAGCCAGACGAAGCGACGGGCGGTGCGGGCACTATATGTGGATACGCGTGAGACGTTTTGAGTATTTTTGTTTAAAGATTTTGAGTTTCTCCAGGCTCGAACTCGCCAGTAGCGAATCAGCTGTAGGGTTGGAGTGAAATAGAGTAGTTGGAGGTGGTTTTTGATAAAGTTGGCACGTAGGCTTGGTTCAGCCACGGTGAATAGTATTTCCCTGCCGCTTTTCGTTAACAGTTTATCGACGCGGATAAGGTCTCTCAATAAGTCCGCTTGCTTGCCGCTGGCATAGCTGGTTACTAACGTCAGCGGTAGGTCGTAGTTTATGTGGGCATTTGCGCCCAAGAGGAGCGATATATAGGCTGATTTGTGGGGCATACAGACCATTTGCCATGCGGGGGCGACACTGCCTTCGCCTGAGCGCATAGCATTGATGGTTTCGAAGTAATATATAGCAAACTCGACGCTAAACTTTTCGATGAGCGTCGGAGAGTTGAAATGCCCGCTCTGCAACTCTTCTATTATATGTCGGGTGACTATTTCGTATGCTTTATTGAAAGGCAAAAGCCCAACCAGTGTGCTACCCTCAAGCGTTTTATCCAGCGCGAGCAGATGATCATATACATCAGCCAGTGAAGTGATGGCGGCTATGTCGAGTTTAACTTTAGTGTTTTTTGGCACAGAGTAAGCATAGCAACTGCCAGTTGGTTCTCATAATTGGGACGGGAATAATAATAAGGCTGTTACGAGGATTGTATTTAGTTTGATTTATCAGCAAATACAACTAAGCGTTGATTATACGTTTTTTGAGAACTATCCCAAGATCCATAGCACGTAATAATATTTAAGTGGCTGCCGCTGTTCGAATAAAAAATATCAGGCACAATCGCACTTGGCTCATACGTCTTGCTACCCTTCACCGTAAAAGATATCGAGGTTCCAACAACGGTCCTAATGACTATTTTATCGCCCGTCCGCAGTTTATCGATGTTATCGAATACTCCAACGACGCCATTGGCCCAACCTTCGTGCCCGCTGAGAACAGCACTGCCTACTTGACCCGGATACGGGCCAAACTTGTACCAGCCAACGTCTATAGGTCCAGATGGAACATCCATATCTCCAGAGGGAGTGAGGCCGACCTCGACAATTGGTGCATCAACTCCGAGGCTCGGTATGAGTAATCGACTAGGTACACCGATAGCCTGTTCTGTAGGGGGGATGACCGTTCTGCTTTGCTCTGGCACAACCGAAGTTTGAGGCACAGCTAGCGGATGACTACGTATCAGGCTGAACCCAAAGTATGCTAAAAATAGGGCTGCAATCAAGAGGCTAATTAAAGTCGGGGACGGCTTTACGACGTATTTCATTCTTGTGATTTTATGATGCAGAACTTAGTTACGGTTTAGGTTTTTACGCAGGCTGTAAAGGCTAAATGATACGAGTGCCAACCCGGCTCCTAGACTCCACCAATCAGTATTGTGTTTTTCTGGGGCCAGTCCTGTATTTGGTAGTCCTGGAATAATTCTAGTTGCAACGGTAGATGCGGCTGCGACAGTACAAATCGGTCCTGAAATAGTATTGCTGTCCAATGTTATTGTTCCGGCGGTTAGAGCTAGGAATCGGCCGTTTAAGGTTGCGCCAGTGTCCATAGCACTCAAGCCATTCTGTGAGATGACGTTTCCTATAAATGAAGTGGTAGTGTTGAGAGTTGTAGCACTGCCAATTCTCCACCATACATTACAGGGGTCGCCGCCAGTTACAGATGAACCGGGCGATGTAATCAAACTTGTCACTGTTTTGAAAATCCAGACACCGGAACCTGTGAGGTTTAGGTTACCGCTTAATGTGAAACTGCTGGTTGAACAATAGACGCCAGGACCAAGTGGCGAGAGAAGGGTTAGGTCTTGTGCTCCGTAGCTTTGGTCACAGGTCTGATCGAGAGTCCCAAACGTCGTAAGTGACTCTGCTTGGGCTGCTATAGCGCTGGCAGTATTAGATTCGATTCCGCCTCCAGATGTGCATGGGGTGGGAAAACCGGTGATTGAGGTGCCCGAAGTGACGCCTACAGTCCCAGTGGTCGTGGTTGCGCCGGTGCAGGTAAGGCCCGCGCCGGCCAGAACGGAGTAACCGCTTAAGTTATTCAGAGCTGGTGATGTCGCCGCAAATGCATTTGGTGAGACCATTAAAATAACTAGCAAAGCTGGAGCAGACACAATGAATCCTAGTTTTTTCAACACTATTCTCTTTACCATGGAATTCTCCTTGGCTAACATATAGCCAGAGCTTAGTTATGACACTGGAACAGGGTTGCTTTAACTCTCGATGCTCAAAAAAGTTGCAACTTACAAATACTTAAACTCCATAGTCAAAGATTTGTTTCTAGGGCTATGTTGATTATGTTCTTATTTTGTCCAAAATGCAATGACATAGTTTAGCTATTATTACAAGCTTGACTCCAGGCCTTCATGGGACTTAAGCACCATTAGCGCCGCTTTGATACTCAGTTCAGTTACCGTTCTCAGTCGAGCTAAGTCACATGTTTTTGCAAAGCGTGTTTGTAGAGCTCGTTTATCCAACTTGAGTGGATTGTCTTGGCGCCGTTTGACCATGATAATACTGGAGTTTCAGAACCTGGAGCATAGTATCCGACTGGGGCTGTCTGTCCGTCTGCTTTATCACGCTGATATTCTTTGTGCAGATCGAACCTGTCATATTCGGGATGACCTTGAATGTACAAATCATCTCCGCCGGTACTGTTCGGGCTACTAGCCAGTAGCCAACCTGCTCTTTCGCTTACGGCGAGTAATTCCAGCGCGGCACTGCCCATCGCCTTTACGGGTATGTCTCCCCACCTTGAGTGTGGTGATTTTATATAGTCGTCAAGCCCTACAATAATAGGATTGTTGCTGGATCTATCGACGGCGTGTTCAAATACACCAAATATTTTGCTTTCTCCAATCTGGCGTTCAAGCCCGAACAGATGATTCAGGACGAAGTGGCTCGCCAAACACGAATAGATAGTGGAGCGAACATTACACCTCGCCCAGTCGATAACCTCCGCTAGCTGTGCGGCATATTTTATGTCGTCAAGAGGCATAAGTTCTGGCTTAACTTTTCTGGATGCCCCTCGGAGTTCCAAGTTGTCGCCGGTGACAATAAGACCGTCCAGCCCTCGTTCGGCAACCTCCGAAAATGAAGTATAACGGCCAAGCACAGCACTTCGGCTTGCGCCGCTACCCTCTCTATAATCGTCATCGAACTTAACTAATACAGGTTCGATCTGTAAAACGGTTCGGCTCATGTAGCGTAGCCACTGAACTTCGGCTGTTTCCATGACAGGTTTCGGCATAAGGTTTAAAATACCAATCCGAGCAGGTCGAATATCTTGGTGGCTAGCTTCCTCTTCGGTTAGAACAGCAGCACCACCTTCTTGCAAGCGGTAGTAAAGTTGGCTATCTCTTTCGGAAACTATGATTGGCATGAAGACAATTCTACAATATTACCAGCAATTTATAAATAAACAGTCAAATGGTACTTTAAATTATTTATATTCGTTTGCATCGCTGTGCACTGTAGCGGCTTATAATACTTGTCGCGCTCAACTCATAGGCAGAATGAACCTTGGCTCTTGGCGGTGTAGTAAAGCAAAACTGCTTGTGTAAGTTAAACACAAAGCATATAATTAGGGCTACCCATAACAGGTTTGTTAACATGACCTCCCCTGAACACGAACACGAATTTCAAATCGAATCACTAACCAATGAGCAGCTTAAGCTGACCCGCCTTAGGTTGCAGAACGAATTGGCGGATAGTGCCCAGAAACTATCTGATGTAAATAAATTATGGAGCGGTGTTCTAGAAAGAATTATGTTGTGTAACGTGGAGCTGGCAGAGAGAGGCATTGCGGCGACATCGTTCTTGCAGGAAGTTTCTATGCCGGAACATCTGGCCGGCCCAGGTGCCCCTGTACTAAGGATTGTCAGGTAGTTTAGTTTTGAATCGTGCAGATTGAACGATTCAAAATCTTGCATAGAGCTAGCAGCTAACGTCAGATTCCTTTGTTCGCTTAAACCAATTGTTTCAAGCAGGTCGCAGTCCTAGCGGTTCCCCTAACCTGACTTGTCTCGTCAAGTGAGAAGTAGCCTATTCTGCAAGCTCTATTAAAATCAGTCACGGCGGATATTCGGACGCCGTAATTGAGTTAATGGTACATAGAGTCGGGATTTGGGCTGAGAGCAGCGGCTCAACCCGGTAATATTTAACATTTAGTACATCCAGTTCTGGAGCTAGCAACCGATTGTAGCAAGTGCATCAAATTTGAGCGGGCAGACGCAGGTCTTTAATCCACACCATAGATGGCACTGGCCCTAGCACATTTATCGGGGCTGAGCCGTAGCGCTCCTTCGTGATCACGCCATGTCCACCAGTATTTAATTTGTGTCTTAAGGAATTCATAGCCTGTCTAGGTTTGACGATGCCGGCTTTATCTAGGGCAGCTGATATCAGGCCGTACTTACCAAAGGTCAGTAGAACATTAGTAATCAGTATCTCCTCTCGGCTTAGAGCTAACTCCCCAATACCACAGACCCGAACTGTGTCATCGGCTAATATTTTGATCGCGTGTTGATGCCGGCCGTTTAGTCTAGGCTGGAACGGTACGTCCCAATAAGCAGAATCCTCGAGCGGCACCAGAGCAGTCGATAGGTTAATGGGATCAAGCATCTCAATAAAGCCACGCTGCAAGTTCGTTAGCAAATCCGACGGTACCAGTTGGGCCAATGCAACGGTACCAGGGTGCTGGTGGATAATGTCGGTCACCCGGCGCTCAGAAATCGATTGCCGCTCCTCTGGCGTTACGGTACGCTGGGGTGGCAACGTGACTGACTCCCGGTTGAACTTGGGACGTCGTTTGGTAGGTTCAGGCGCAACAATAGTTTTGGCGTAATCTTGGGCTTGGGCCGCCACATAGGCAAAGTTATCCATATAAACATGTGCTTTTAGACCATCAATGGCCTCCTGTCGGCTAACGCGTCGTTTGACAAGAAAGTCGATGACGCCTTTTTTGGTAACACTACCCTGCTCTAATGCCACTTGAATTAACGCGCTGGTAATTCGGTAGCTTGGAATTAGTGCTGACGGCGCTGCCGGAGCCTCGGCCGACAGGCGTAAATCGCGCTCTATTATGGGCGGCCCAAATTGCAACGGTGCGTGTTCTACCAACGGAATTATTAGGTCTGGCCGTTCGGTGTGCGTAGCAGGTTTTGTGTTTTCCATGCCATAATTTTCACATGGTTTTGGATTGGATACAAGTAGGCGAATTAGTCTGTTGATCTTGATCGTAATGCAAAGGTTAGATCAAAAACCGTTTTACCCAAAGAAAATCGTTTATGTTAAAAATCTATGCGTTTTTCTTTTTAAAGTCCTAACTTAATATTACTTACCCGTATTTGGTGTATATTCAGTGATGGTGTGGCCCACTACTCTCCTAGGCGAGACCTGCCCCGTGTATAGGAAAACAGAACCTTCTTCGAATTCAACAACACCAGGCGAAGGGTCTGATGTAGCGCACCTAGCCAGGAATGAAATTGTATCTACTTCAATTTCTCGTGCAACTTCAAGAGATAATCCATCCAGTAGAACGGTCGTACCATAACACTTTTCGGTATCGAACTTACCATTTACGCAGTTACCTTCAAATATATTATTGTCACCAGACTTAATAAGTACTAGTACACGTTCTACTGAATTTTCATCAGTATAATATTTCACTTTCTTTAAATCCATAATCTGTCTCCCTATTTTCAAATATACCAAATACCATACTCTTGTTTTGCATTATTTGGCAAGGGCAAGTAGCAATGTACGGGACAGATATCGCCAACATATCGGGACCTATTTTGTATCTCCGGAAGCTATGTTGAGAGTAAACCTACGTAAGTAGTATTGCAAACAGTATGAATATTTGATGTTTGGGTGAAAATTATCGTAGTAAATACAAAAAAGGGTTGAGTGTCTTTCCCATAGGTGGTATAACATTTAAATGTCAAATTTAACCACTGTATTACCCGAGAAACAAGAAATTCAATCGCCAGAAAAGCGGCTTAGCGAAACAGTAGCACGTAAAAAACTTATTGATCTTTGCGATATGGATTTAACTTCTGTCGAAGAGAATTTTAAACTTGAGACAGCTCTAACAGGGGTGTCACTTGCTATATCACGTGTGATTTTGGCAGAGATATTTAATCCTGCGGATAAGACTGTGGCATATCGCAGAGAAATTAATAAAAGAATCGATAACCCTAGAGCACGAACGGGACCTACTTTAACGGCTTGGTGCAACCAAAGAGGCGTAGCATTTTTGAGTGTGCACGATGTAAATGTAAACCGAGATAGCCTTCTTTGTGAGATTACGGTTCCGAGCGATGAAATGCTCTTAAGTGGTCGGAAATTAGTGTCAGACCCAAACGCACGCGTTAAGGACTTTCGTAGTAACGAGCCAAACTCTCGTCGAGAATCACCAGATATTACATACCCTTTGCTATCTGGACAGCCGGGCCTCGCGTATAGCTCTCGAAAATATCTAGATGTAGTCCAAGAGGTTGTTGGAACTCTTTTGTATGTGACTGAAAGTCAGCCAGCGCAGTAGTAACTTTCATGTTATGTACCCTGTTTTTGTCTTAAACTAGCACAGATTGCTCAATTTCCAGAGATGTTGTTGTCTTATTGCGGCTATTTCATTTGTCATTAAACTACATAAAGGATAACCGCTGATTAACGGCAACTCTGATATTTAGTATTGTCTAAATTGAGAGCAAACAGTACGGAGTCAATGTTGGCAGCATTCGTTGCGGTGCATTTCAGCGCTTTGTATTCCGCATTGAATACCGCTTTATTGGACGCTATGAAGGCTGAGTAAGGGCTGCATTCATTGTATTGGTTACATTGTTCATTGATTGCGAAGTCAAAATATTTGTTCAGTGACGGCACCTGATCGACATCGTTCTTTAGGGCAACTGCTAGTTTTCGGGCGTGAGCAGCGTTGGCGATGCTAATGTTGTAAGTTGTTTGATCGCTCGCTGTCAACGGGAAGCCAGTGTTATTGGTATAGCCGTCGACGTTATCCGGCTCAACACCATCGCACCCTTTGGCAACTGCGCTATCCATGCGGGCATCCATGATAGCTAGGACAGCAGGGTTTCTTATATCCAACCATTTTTCTCCTGACCATCCATTGGATTTACCGAGTACTGATGCTGGGAATTTATTGGCATCTGATCGCCAATTTTCATATGATCCTGCGCTGAAGTAACAAATGACAGAGATATTCCTAGCTTTGAATGAGCTAATGGTCGATGCACTGTTATTTTCCAAGTCAATATCAATCATTTTGCGTTGATTATTCGACTTATCGAGATTAGTTGTAGTTGGCTTCGTTGCAATAATCCAATCCCAAGAGGTGTTAGGTACAAATGCCTTTATTGATCCCGCTGTCGGAGTAGGTGCTGGCGTAGGTGTCGGAGTCGGAGTAGGTGCTGGCGTAGGTGTCGGAGTCGGAGTAGGCGTAGGTGTCGGAATCGGTGTAGGCTCTGTTGTAACAGTATTTGTGATAGTAACGATTAGTACACTTGATGTAACAGTAAGTCCTGCAGTATTCGTCGCCACGGCGGTTACTGAATGTAAACCATTTGAGATGGTCGTCGTGTTCCAGCCGATGGTGTATGGTGAAGTACTGACGGGGTTACCTAGGTTCGCGCCATCGACCTTAAATTGAACATTACGAACCCCTTGCGTATCGGTTGCGTTTGCAGTGACAGTCACGGTGCCGGATAACGATGTATCGGCCGCTGGGGTGGTTACAAGAACGGTCGGAGGTGTTGGTTTGGGAGTTGGAGTAACTCCACATTTAACAATTGACGCCAAACTGGTTACACCGTGATCGGTGCTAAAGTCATCGAACGTAAACTCGACTCGCACTGATGATGCGCCGGCGGGGATCGGATAACTTCCTTTCCATGTCCAATTCTTCACATATTTAGTCAGGGTTTGATTATGGGACGATATTCTATTGGGCCCGAACGAGGTTCTCATTCGAATAAACGGTGAATCGTCACCGACGTATTTTATTCTTAGTATCAGTGAACCATCCGACAAAGTATCTCTACAAGCTAATAGTTTGGCATTGGCGTCCTTAGTTGGACTATAAATAGTCGTATAGGCATATACCGAGCCACTAAAAATGGCCGTGTATGAACCAACTAATATCGTTACGGCAACAACGGATATAAGGGCAATACTATGTGGCTTTAATGAGCGGAAACGATTTAATAAACGGGAAATTCTACTTTCATTAGCAACAGACGTATCACTATTAACTGGTGTTCCGTTAATAACTGGTGTACCGTTTTCCATATTGTATGTCCTGTTTTTTGTGTCAAGAGACACTTTTTATATTAATGACTAATTTATACTACTAAATCTGCTAATAATCAAGTTAAGCTTACGGTACTATAACTGGCTGAACACGTCTTCTATAATAGATAAGAAATAAATACAAAATTGGGCTCAAACTTGTTGACTCTGTTAACGGGTGTTTACGAAAGAAAAAGTCCGTAGCATGGCACTACGGTCTATCTCTGTTGATATTCTACTGGCTGGGGCGGCAGGGGTCGAACCTGCGAATGCTGGTACCAAAAACCAGTGCCTTACCACTTGGCCACGCCCCATCACTAAGCGTTGGCATTATATCGTAAATGATCTGGTTGCGCTAGTAACTAGGGCCGCCGGAGGCGTGAAAGTACTCTTCAAGTGTTTCAATTCCTTTGGTGTGCATATCGGTGGCTAGCGGTATACCTACAAAACGGTAGTGCCAAGCCTCGTGTTCGTAGCCAGTCACTGCGGTCTTATCAGCCGTGTAGCGGAGGATGAAGCCGTATATGTAAGCATTAGCTGCTAGCCACTTCCCTTGTGGGGTGTTCGCGAAGCAGTTGTCGAGGCTGCACCCGCCACCCTGGATGTCGACGGCTAAACCGGTCTGGTGTTCGCTGTAGCCTGGCCGGGCGCTGAAGGTGTCGCTTTGGGCGACGCCGTATTGCTGCACGTAGCCGCCGTAGACGCTTTTTTGATAGCTGTATGAGCGGTAGGCACTTGTCGCAGCGATTGGGCTGCCACCTGCGGCTGCGGCTGTCTTCATCTGAAGGAAAGCATCGGCGGCTAGATCGCGCATCTGTTGACCATTTCCGACACTTTTGAGCGAGGCTGGTGTGTAGTCGATTGGGCTCAACGGGTGCTGTTTATTTACGATAACCTGGAGACTTGAAGCGGTCGTCGTGTCGTATGTAGGCTCTGGTGGTGTCGTTTTGCTCGAATTATCGCTCGACGGAGTTGTGATATTGCTATTTTTGCTTTCTGATGGTGGGCTGGGGGCACGGACGATTCGATTACCGACGAAGAGAGCAATTCCCAACGATAGGATAAGGAGGATTATGAGCACGTGAGAACGACGAAATTTGCGGTGCATACCACCACTATAGCAAAGTTGTCGAGATACTGCTTGGGGGTGTACTAGGGGAATCCTATACTTTCGCTCCGCTATGAGCGATGGTATAGTAGTCATTGAACTATTAGCAAACTAAGTGATGAGAGGTCGATACGTGGCTATACAGACTGCTGCTGCAGATTATATTCAACCGCTCCACATCAATGGCATGACGGGTCGCATGCTGCACGCGCCTGCTACCAAGAAAAAGCAACGTGAAATCCTACTCGTGTATGGGCACCATGCCCTGCTCGAACGTTGGTGGGGACTCGTGGAGAACTTGCAAGAATACGGTACGGTCACTATGCCTGACCTACCAGGCTTCGGTGGCATGGATAGTTTCAATAAAATCGGGCGTAAACCCGACATCGATGTGTTCGCGGATTATCTGGCTGCTTTCGTAACAATGCAGTACAAAAGAAAGCGTGTCACTATCGTGGGAATATCGTTTGGATTTGTCGTCGTGACGCGTATGCTGCAGAAATACCCTGAGCTTACAAAAAAAGTGGACTTGGTCGTGAGCATCGTTGGTTTCATGCACCGAGATGATTTCCTCTTTTCGTCTCCCAGGAGACGAGTATATTCACGTATGACCCGTCTGATGGGGACACCGGTGGTCGCCTATCTGATACGATACATCGCTCTCAATGGACCAGTCATCCGTAATATTTACGTTCGTCTGCCGGCGGGACGCCGTCGCTTTATTGAAATGGACCCGATGAATTTCGATGAGCTCATGGATTTCGAAGTCAAACTGTGGCAAACCAACGACGTGCGGACGCACTGGCGCACAACGAGCGAGTTCCTTCAGATAGATAATTGTCACACAAAGATTGATTTGCCACTATGGCACGTTGTTTCGAGCGGCGATCATTTTTTTGACAATGCTATAGTAGAGCAACACATGCAGGTCGTTTACTCATCGTACGAGCAAGGTGTGATGCGCTCGCCGGCCCATACTCCCAGTGTCCTCGGGGATAAAAAGGAGCTTGGCATCATGTTGCCGAGGGAACTACGAAAAGTCCTCGCCAGGAGAATAAAATGAGCCGTCTGGTATACTGAGGTAAATATGAAAATCGGTTTAATCTGTCCATACAGTATTGCCAAAGGCGGCGGAGTCCAGGAGGCTGTCAAAGAAATACAGCTCGAACTGGTTAAGCGCGGACATGAGGCGATCATCATAACGCCGCAGCCCAAGGAACCTTACACTAATCGCACGCATCAAGTTATTTTTCTTGGAACGGCGACTGACTTCAAGGCCGCGGCCACAACCACGCAGTTGAGCGCGAGCGTCATGACTGACGAAATAGACTCGATGCTCGAGTACGAGCATTTTGACGTGCTACATTTTCATGAACCATGGATACCCGTACTGAGTAGGCAGATACTCAGCCGAAGCCGAGCTGCAAACGTAGCTACCTTCCACGCTAAGTTGCCTGAGACCTTGGCCAGCCGAGCCTTCGCTAAAGTGATCACTCCATATACGAAACCGCTGCTTCGCCACATGGACGCGTTTACGGCTGTTTCCGTGGCGGCAGCCGAGTACGTGCGTTCATTGACTGACGCGCACATCGAAATCGTACCCAACGGCATAAATGTGAATCACTTTCGAAAACCTGTCGGTTTGCCGGTTGGATCAAAGGCCACCAAAAGTATCTTGTTCGTCGGACGCCTCGAAAAACGAAAAGGCGTGAAGTATCTGCTGCAGGCGTTCCAATTGGTTCGTCAGCGAAACCCGAACGTCGAGCTACTGTTGGTTGGTGACGGTGTTGACCGTGACAAGCTCGAAGATTACGCAACAGATATGCGCATTGAAGGCGTGCGGTTTCTTGGATACGTAGACGATGCAGAAAAACGCCGTTTGCTGCATACGGCCGATTTATTTTGTTCACCTGCTCTGTACGGCGAGAGTTTCGGTATCGTCCTGCTCGAGGCTATGGCTAGCGGTATCGTCACTGTAGCTGGCAATAACCCAGGTTATGAGAGTGTCATGCAAGGCCTCGGGCAATTGTCACTGGTAGACCCACGTGATACCAAAGAGTTTGCTCACCGACTCGAGCTTTTGCTATATGATGAGGGCTTGCGTGGCTTGTGGCGAAATTGGGCTAAAAAATATGTTCGGCAGTTTTCTTACGCTCGAGTCGTTGATCACTACGAGCGGGTCTACGAGCAAGCCATACTGAGCTCTGAGCAGAAGGAACAGGCGAGGCACTAGGTATGCGCGTCGGTTTGGTGTTGGATGAGTCGCTGGACGGCACTGATGGTATACAGCAATACATGCTGCGTCTAGAGCAGTGGCTGCGAGATCACGGACACGAAGTACACTTCCTGGTTGGCGAAACAACCCGCAATGATGTCTCGAACGTGCACAGTTTAAGTAAAAACGTGAAGGTAAAGTTCAACGGCAATCGCCTCTCGATGCCTCTGCCGACGTCTAAAAAAAAGTTGCAAGCCGTGCTCGACGAACTGGCTCTCGATGTTTTGCACGTGCAGACACCGTATAGCCCGTTTATGGCTGGACGGCTCATGAAACTGGCCCAAAAAAATACAGCGGTTGTCGGAACCTTTCATATTTTGCCATACTCGTGGCTTGCAACTTTTGGAAGCCGCCTGCTCGGCTTGTGGAATAGCCGTTCAGCGCAGAGGTTTGATGCGGTCATGGCGGTCTCGAAACCGGCTCAACAGTTTGCCGCGAAATATTTTGGTTTGCAAGCGCAGGTTGTGCCAAACTGTTTCGACCACCGCTTATACCGTAACGTTATGCCAGTGACAAAGACGAAAAATATCGTTTATCTCGGTCGGCTGGTCGAGCGAAAGGGCGCACTACAGCTACTCAAAGCGGTACAGCATCTATATCAGAGTGGACGGTGGCCGGATGAGTGGCATGTGACCATCGGTGGCAAAGGTCAGCTTCTCACCAAACTTGAAAACTTTTGTGACGCCTATGGACTCGATGATGTTATTACTATTTCAGGGTTCGTGGCCGAGGCTGACAAACCTGCTTTTCTGGCAGAGGCAGATATCGCTGTTTTCCCCAGCGTATCGGGAGAAAGCTTTGGCATAAGTCTTCTCGAAGCGTTAGCGGCGGCTCGTGGTGTCGTGCTTGGCGGCGATAACCCTGGATATCGGTCGGTCATGGAAGGTTTCGAGGAGCAACTCTTTGACCCTCGTGATACTGAAGCGTTCGCCGACATGATTGAGACATGGATGAAAACTCCGTCCAAACGAAAAATAATTTCCGCGAAGCAGCGGACGTATGTGAAACGCTTCGATGTGGGTGTTGTCGGCCAAAAGGTAGAAACCGTCTACCAAAACGCTTTGCAAAAAATACGTACTTCGTGACATAATATAAGCATGGCAAGGCTTTTCCCGAAAGATGACTCAGACTTTGAGGTTACTATCTCAACGCATACCCTCGTTCGGCTCATTTTACTCGTCTTTTTGAGCCTCGTTATATTTATAGCGGTGCGACGGAGCATGCACACCCTCACCCTTATCGGTATCGCAATATTTTTGAGCCTGGCGCTCAATGCCCCGGTTCACTGGCTCGCTGGCCACTTGCCAGGTAAAGTAAAAGGCAGTCGAGGCCTCGCAACGGGTATATCTATTGTTGTTATCCTGCTACTGCTCGGGAGTTTTATGATAGCTGTCGTACCGCCGTTAGCCAAACAGACGACTAGTTTCGCAAAAGGCCTACCGCAGTCATTTCGTACAGGCGCATAATTTGCAGTCGCAGGTTCAGAAGATTTCTGACCAGCTGTCGAGTAGACTCGATAATATCGGCGGTTCAGCCATCGGCGCCCTGTCACGCATCGGCAGTAGTGTCTTTGCGACTTTGACGGTTATCGTTCTGACAGTGATGATGCTGAGCGAGGCTCCGCGCTGGCGTGCGATCTTTGAAGAGATGATTCCGCACCGTCGACAAGCCCACATCCATCGCCTAGCTGGAGAAATGAACAAAGTTGTCCAAGGCTATGTGAACGGTCAAGTGTTACTTGCGGCTATCGCCTCTCTCCTCATCGTACCGATGCTTTTTATATTGCACATCAGCTATCCGGTCGCCCTAATGGTCATTGTGTTCATCTGTGGGCTCATACCTATGGTGGGGCACACCATTGGCGCTATCATCGTTACGACCGTTGCTTTGTTCACCTCTATCCCTTCTGCGATTATTATCTTGGGATACTATATCTTATACCAACAGATCGAGAACTATGCTGTACAGCCCCGCATACAGGCTAACTCGACTAACATGTCACCGCTGCTCGTCTTCATCTCGGTTATTATTGGTGTTAACTTCGGCGGTTTGCTTGGCGGACTTGTCGCTATACCAGTTGCAGGCTGCTTGCGCATCTTGGTGCTCGATTATCTTCAACAACGTAACGTGCTCAGCAAAGAAACCGTATTAGACGCTGAAACAGTCGGTGGCAAACTATAACACCCTGTTCTCTAATCCTGAACGTAACGCGTAATAGCTAGAGCCAATACCAGATTGCGCCATGAGAGGTGTCGCGCAAGCCGATGCCTTGTTCGGTGAGTCGGTCTCGAAGTTGGTCTGACTTTGTCCAGTCCTTTTGCTCTCTAGCCTGCTCACGCTCGTCTACAAGCTGTTTTTGTTCCGAAGTAACGTCTAAGACTGCCGAGAGATGTAATCCTAGTACGTCGTCGAGTAAGCGGAGCAAATCGAGGAATTCCTTTAGGAAGTGGGCGTTCAAAAGCACGGTTTCTAGCTGGGTGAATACCTGGCTGATGTGAGCGAGTGCGCTCGGTGTGTCGAGGTCATTTGAAACCAATTCGATGATATGTGTACCAACTTCTGATAAGTTGAACGTATGGCCGTTGCTATCGTGCGTGACTGTCTGATAGCGTAGTGCTGCGACGGCCTGCCAGTTTTTGAGACGGTTTGCGGCAGCTTCGAGGTTTTCCCACGTAAAGTTGCCTTCCGTGCGGTAGTGCTTGCTTAGCGCGAACAGCCTGAAGTCATCCATAGTGTAGCCACGGTCTAGAATGTCCTGTAGCGTATATATATTGCCGAGTGATTTACTCATCTTTTTGCCATCGGCTTTAAGATGGTTGTTGTGTACCCAGAACTGGCTGAACGGTTTGCCCGTGACGGCTTCGGTCTGAGCGATCTCGTTGATATGATGGACGGGTATGTGGTCAATCCCACCGGTGTGAATGTCTATTTGATCACCCAGAGTTTCTCGCGCGATGACAGAACACTCTAGGTGCCAGCCTGGGAAACCAACACCCCAGGGGCTGTCCCACTCCATGTCTCGTTTCGCGCCGGGGTGGCTAAATTTCCAGACGGCGAAGTCGGTGATGTTCTTTTTGCCTTCGACTGGGACACGTGCACCCGCTTCCAACCCATCGATATCGAGGCGAGCGAGCCGTCCATAATCAGGAAGTTTGCTCGTGTCGAAATACATTCCGTCACCCTGAATGTTGTACAGGTAACCCTTTTCGTCGAGGACTTTCGCGAATATAATCTGTTCTTCAACCGTGTCGGTTGCGCGTACGAGGTGGTCCGGTGGGATGAGCCCGAGCAGTTTGCTCTCATGGTCAGCGATGTTGATGTACTTGGCGGCTACATCCCAGGCTGTTATACCCTCACGTTTGGCACCTTTTTCCATCTTATCCTCGCCGTTATCATCATCACTCGTAAGGTGGCCGACGTCGGTGATATTTTGCGTTCGTTCGACCTCATAGCCCGCAGTTTTGAGCGAGCGGACTAGTA
>CAJDUE010000006.1_pt1 | contig 56313 bp, 60 predicted proteins | sample 7390401 | NCBI WGS metagenome assembly CAJDUE01 (sample SAMEA7055667, study PRJEB34461) | soil metagenome | biome: terrestrial ecosystem; feature: Peninsula; material: soil | place: Antarctica | collected 2016
CGCATGGCCTGTTGCCTGGAAAATGCCCGCAGTGGTTGCAATCTCTTTCCCGAAATTTCTAGATAAGTTGATAACTTTTACGTGGCTATACCTGAGAGCTAAAACATGAGCAATACTTAAGGTCTTGTCACTACTCCCATCATTGACGATGATGACTTCGTATGAATTACGCAACACACTTTCTAAATTGCTCACAAGGTGCTCAAAGAAATCTTGCAAACTAGCCTCTTCATTAAAGGCGGGTATAACTACTGAAAGCTTGGGCTGAAATGACTTTCCCCTTGTCTGTTTGTCTGTCCGCGTCGTGCTCATAAGAAATCCTACTCCTACTGTTCCTCGGTTATATATAAGCCATATCCTGAGCCGTCAATTATTTGGCGAGATTTTTTCACCACATCTCTTATGACGGTCTCTTCATTATATGCGGGGATAACAACGGCCACTCGCTCACTCATCTTCATACTACGTATTCTAGACGATTTTACAGGTACAGACCATACCCAGACTTTTTTGAGGGGTCGGCTAGGGCCATTGCTTGCTCGGAACCTGTAGTTTATGCATACTTTTTGAAAGTCCCATTAACCACAATAGATTTGGTAATCGTCCTGGAGCCCCTGCCAAACGTAAGCGTAATGAGGCGTACGAGGTACGAGTGGTTGCTACTCTAAGGCTATAGTTAGGGGCATGTCTAAATCGAGTTGCTAATACTTGATTACGGCGGAGTGTATTCATTTGATTTTTCACACGTAGATGTGGATAGATTGCGCACTACAGTATTTGGCAGGATTCCGGCTGAAGATGAAGAGGCATTGATTGTTCCAATTGATAAAAAGCTTGCTCAAAATGATATCTCGACCCAAGAGTATGTGGGATATGTTGCGGATATCATGTCTATTGCTCTGCCAGCTGTTGAATTATTTGAGAGCATGGTCCTATCCGTTACCCATACCCCCGCCGCCGCTATGGTGGAACTCCGTGAGAAAGTTGCTGCCGATGGTATCAAAACTGCTATCCTTTCGAATGTGTTTTTATTTGAAATGATTATCACTAAACCGCAGGATTACTACGATGATTTTGATTTTACAGATTTCTCATGTGAAGCGGGGCTAACAAAAAATGATTCAAAATTCTTTCAAATTACATTCCATCATTTCGGCGTAGCTGCAGACAAGGCTTTATGTGTAGATGATATGCTCATTAACATCCAAACCGCTCGTTCGCTAGGCATACACACCATTCATGCCGACAAATCAACGTTTGGGAGTACGCCGAAGCCGTTGCGGCAGAACTATTCAGTCAAACCACCTTAAACTAGCCAAGTTGCGATGTGCGCCGTGGAAAAGCGAATAAACGTGGTAGTTTTGTGCGAAAGGTATATCTTGAGTACGTGAAGTAACCATTGTCAGTTTTGTGGAGTTTTTTACTGACGGCAAGTTATTATTTTGTAATACTATAGTGGCGCATGGTCAATTGGGCGGGAGCACTTAATTAGTTAAGAGGGGTGTTACATGGCAGCTATGACGGCAGAATTAGTGGCGAATGGTGACGAAGATGATTATTTCAAGTTAGGCGTTAGTGAGGCCGAAGAATATGCCAACAGTCTGGCCTTTGTTGACGTCACTGGAGGCATCAGGCATGCCCAGGAATATCTTAAGCGGCGTTATTCAGCTATTCCGGCCGCCGGTTTTCTGGCATTACACAAAGAAATGCCTCCGTTTATGGATGAAAGATATATAGAGTAAGGCAATACGTGATTGTGCGTTTTTCATGCACCATTATCCTACAGGAGTGTAGACGAGCAAGAGTATAAAGAGGCTTGTCTAATTTTTTACGAACAGAACAGCATTGAGTCGTTCAAACAAATATTCATTGAACAATACATGTTTGCGGCAAACAACTACAATATAGGCAAGGGTGCTTCAGCTTAGTTGCATAGAATAAGTATGAGCTAAATATCGTCAGATTCTGAAATAGCGTTTTCGCCAATAGATAGAGAAAGTTATATCACTGCCCAAGAACGCCTGCCAAGAATATTCATTAAATCTACAGATTAGTTAGTAGATTTTTTATATGTAGCAAGATTGTTAGTAGTGATGTACCTGAATTTCAATATAGTTTTGAGGTTGTTGATTTGTGTTTGGTTGAGTTGTCTGACCATAGCTATACGATAGTATAAAAGAGAAAAATAAATAAGGAATAAATTACAGGGGTAGCAAAAGCAACAAGTTCTAATTTCGAAAACATAACTAAAATGCTTGTAATATGTCACCCTCCGCTTAAACTGAGCACGCAGTCTCTTTCGAAACTGTCATACTAAATTAAGATGCGCGACGAGGGTGTGAGCCTTGCTTGAGCACCAGAATCTCGCAAATGTGTGTAATTCGAGGATTATGAACCCCGCATAGATATGAGTATTTCAGGGGATGAACAGGCTTAACACAGATAATTACCGTAGCCGGATTTTTTAAGGGGGTCGGCGAGGGTTGCTAATTGCTCCGCCGTGATGAAACCCTGCTCATACGCCACCATCTCCGGTGACCCGATAATCTGTCCGGTTCGCTTCTGCATGACCCGCACGAAGTCACTGGCGTCGGTCAGGCTGTCGATAGTGCCAGTATCGAGCCAGACATCGCCTTCATCGAATGTCGATACCTTGAGCTTGCCAGCGCGCAAGTACGCATTGTGAATCTCGGTAATCTCGAGCTCGCCGCGGGCGCTCGGTTTGGCCTCTTTGGCGTACTGTACAGCGTCATTATCGAAGAAATACAGGCCAGGGATGGCATAGTTGCTCTTTGGCTGCGCCGGCTTCTCCTCGATGCTCAGCACGTTGTTGTCGTCATCAAATTCAACGACGCCGTAGCGCTCTGGGTCCTGCACTTGGGCCCCGAAGATGATGCCACCGTCTGGGTCGGCACAAGTGCGCAACGATTCGCCGAGCTTGTGGCCGTAGAAGATATTGTCGCCCAGCACCATGGCGACCTTGTTGCCGGCCAGGAACTCCTCGCCGATTATAAAGGCCTGCGCCAGACCATCAGGGGATGGCTGTACGGCGTAGGTGAGCGAGATGCCCCACTGGCTGCCATCGCCGAGTAGTTTCTCGAAGCTCGGTGTGTCGTCTGGTGTGGAGATGACCAGAATCTCACGAATGCCCGCCTCCATCAGTGTGGTGAGCGGATAGTAAATCATCGGTTTGTCATAAATCGGGATTAGCTGTTTGCTGATACCCCGTGTAATCGGCCACAGCCGTGTGCCAGAACCGCCGGCTAGAATTATGCCCTTCATAGTGTAAAGATAAACCTCCGAAGTTAAGTACGTATCTAGTATAACGTGTTTAGTTGATGCTAGTTAATTTTCATAATGACGTTAACTGTTCACCAGGCATTATCTATTATCCGTTTACCATAGATGTTTGTAGTTAGATTACATTTAATTTATATTCTTCTGTTTCCAGTTTTTTAATAAGGTTCATTGTGACAATTATGTAGACAAGGTCAAGCATGAGAAAGCTCCCAAAGGCGAATATTAGCTCTATATATACATAGTATATATAGGGAGAGAGTAAAATTGCATTTTGGTATCTGTTAAATGTAGGAATTTACTTACTATGCATTGTAAGTAAACGGTATGTTAAGAGGGGCTTGCGCCTTGAAGATTGGTCCTACTTGTTTAGCACCTTTGAGACATAATTTGTGAGGTTTTCTTCCTAACTAAGCGAGGTGGTTATACTCAGTAGCCCAAGCGAAGCAAACTAAGCCCTGTAACTAAGCCCGCTCACGCGCGATGTAGGCTTTGAGGTCGTCTTCCCAGGCTTGGCTCTTAAAGCCAGTGGCGTGTAGTTTGCTAAGGTCCATGTCGCTGCCGAGCGGTCGTGGTGCGATGCCTTCTTTGCCGGCATAATAATCCGCGGTCGTTATATCGGTGACGGTCAGCTGGTTATAGCCGGCTACCGTGAATATATCGCGGGTGATTTCTGCCCAGCTAGCGAGCTTACCGCTATTGGTCGCGTTATACGTGCCGTAGGGTGCCTGAGTCGTCAGTACATGGTCGATGATACGTACTAGCTCACTCGTGAAGGTTAGCCGGCCAATCTGGTCAGCTACGACGGTAGGAGAGATACCTTTCTCGGCCAGGCCGAGCATAGTGCGGACGAAGTTTTTGCCCTCACCTATAACCCAGGTGGCGCGGAGGATATAGTGCTTAGGGAGCAGGCTGACGACGAGATCACCGGCGGCCTTACTCTGGCCGTAGACACCGAGTGGGCTGAAGGGCTCATCCTCCATATGTGGTTCATTCGTACCATCAAACACGTAATCGCTCGAGATATGCAGGAGCGTCATATCGCGGGCTTCGCAGATACGTACTAGGTTGGCGACGGCAGTGGCATTGACACTCCAGGCAGCCACGCGGCCCTCAGATGTTTCAGCGCCATCAACGTTGGTGTAGGCAGCAGCATTCAGGATGATTTCTATGCCAGACCAGTCAAAACTCTCGACCGAAGCCGCATCGGTTATATCCAGCTCGCTCACGTCTGCATACTTGGCCTCTGGGTACTGCGCCCGTAGGGCGGTACCGAGCTGTCCATTTGCTCCAACTATAAAAATGTTCGAATTATTTTGCTGCGCCACTGCCGCTCCTCTGTTAGCTAATGATAGTATTGTAACAGATAGGTTTAGGGATGCTGGCGTTACGTTTTACTCTTCAAAACTAAAGTATTGAGAGCATCCTGAGTGGGGGAGACGTAACTCCAGTGATAATCAGGAAGAATTGACGATGTATAATCGGCCGTCCCACCCCATACAACAAAACTTGCCAACACAACGGTCGCCAGGGCATATTTAGCTCCTTGGAACGTCCTAGATTTATCTTTTGCCCACGTATATACAGACAAGATTAATACGAGATACACGAAACCGAGCACTGGAACAAAATATCTACCTTGAACCGCTACGGGAGTTCCGTATCTGAGATATTCACTATAATTCCTGTAAAACAGTGCCGCCAAATAGGCTGCCGCTAAAAAGACGAGTAGGATAACTTGCGGATATTTTTTGAGTAATCGAATGCCAGTAAGAAGGGCGATAGCCGTGCAAAGTGCTAAAGAGAACAGAATTATTTTTATAAATATAAGATTAACTGGCTCATAAAGACCGCCCGGAGCAATGTTGCCATATGGCTGAGTTACCATCGTTTTAGTCCAAGACGTAGCGAAGTCTTGGAAGTTTGGCCTGAATTGTGTCGGATTTGCTTTCTTCTCCAGTGCTAGGTTGTAGTTGCGCGCCCAGGGACCCCAAGCCATGCACGCAGTTGGTTTTAGCACCTGCGCACAATCTGGCACGGGTGTCTTGTACTGCAGTATGTTCTGGCCGTAATATGTCGCCGCGAGTGAAGTGCCGCCTATAGCCGTAACCCCTAAGATAATCAGGGCCACGGTATTTGTCACGGTTCCTTTCCGCAGCATATCGCTAATTCGTATTTTTGAGTTTTTTGCGGCAGAAAATAATACGAGAAGAATGCTAACTGCAAGCAAGAGAGCTATTGGCAGGAAGCTGTATTTTACCAAGGAGCCTAAGCTTATAACTATTACTAGAGCAAGGATAGTTGAGAGCTGAAGTTTATTCTCCCGATTTTGTCGAATAAGATTGAGCAATAAATTCGCACCAAGCAAGGTCATGAGGATCATCAGATTATCGTAATTGATCTGCGTGGAAAGAACGGTAAACACAGGGGTGAGCGCGAATGCTGCCGTAACTATTAGTCCAACCCACCTGTTCGATGTGATTTTATGGCTTATTTTCCATAAGAGTACGAGGCTAGTTACGGCCAGCCCTATATTTATCAACCGTAAACCAACAATTTCTACCCGTAGGCTACCAGTAAGGGCTAGCAAACGATACGGAAAACTGAGCAGGTAGTGATAGAGCCAAGAAGGATTGTGGGCTATATTGCCATAACTATATGTAGACGGGTCCTGTGTGCTGACGATAGGATTCAGGTGCTGGGTAAAAAACTGGATGAGCCCGAAATGATAAGATTCGTCGAAGGCCATGGGGTACGAGCTAACGAGTGCAATATAACTCGCTTCAACGATGAATAGCAGCACCAGTAAAAGAAAAATTCGGTTTGGCCACGAACGGAGAAACATTTTAGTGTTTGTCGCGAGATTTTTATACATAAGTTCTATGCGAAAGCATCGTAATACAGATAGAATTATAGCATAAAGCACAAGTACTTTAACTGGAGGTTAAACGCTTTGCGCCTAAATTTTATGCCGAAAAAGGCACTACGTCAGCCAACAACGGGTGACTACGGTCCCGTTCAGATACCACGGCATTGTCGATTGGGATTGGCCAGGCGATGCCGAGGGTCGGATCAGCCAGGTTCACAAAACTGTATTTGTCATAATCATCACCACTCCAGTGCCGGTTGACGCTGTAAAGATAGTACGTATCTGGTTCGAGCGTTTGAAACGAGTTTGCCACGCCCTGAGGTAGAAAAACAGCTATGTTTGGGGTAATCTCGACGGTAACAACCTTCCCAAAAGTTGCTCCTTCACGGAGGTCTACATAGGCGGCGAATACTCTGCCAGTCACGACGGAGATGTATTTATCCCACGGTTCGGCGTGAAACCCGCGGGTGACGCCCGCTTCTTTATTGTAGGAAAGGCTGTTTTGAACTACATCGAACGTTTCGGGCAAGCCAGCTGCGACCAGCTTCGCCTTTTGGTATTTCTCCTGGAAATAGCCACGCTCGTCACCGATGTAGCTGACATCAAAAATAAGCAGGCCTGGTATGTCGGTTGTATGCCCGGTGTATTCGGTGGTTGGTACTGCCATAGTGTCTCCTTATTGTCCTTGTTTGGCGTAAGCTTGCTCGACGCTATCTTTATCTGCCCGCCACCAGTCTCGGTGCGTGTCGTACCAGTCGATGGTCTGTTTGAGCCCGTTACTCATTCCACTCTGGTCGGTGTAGCGTGGCTGCCAGCCGAGCTCGCGGCGGAGTTTATGAGAGTCCATGGCGTAGCGCATGTCATGCCCAGGCCGATCATTGACGTGTTCGTACCAGTCGCGCGGTTTGTCCATCAGCTCACATATCATCTCAATGACGTCCTTGTTATTCACGTGGTCATTATCTGCACCGATGATGTAGGTCTCACCCATGCCACTTTTATCGAGGATAAGGTGAACGGCTTCGTTATGATCATCGACGTGTATCCAGTCACGAACCTGTTCACCCGTGCCGTAGAGCTTTGGTTTGCTGTCGCTCAGGATGTTGGTAATTTGGCGGGGGATGAATTTCTCGATGTGTTGGTATGGGCCGTAATTGTTTGAGCAGTTAGATATGGTGGCACGGACGCCGAAGCTGCGTACCCAGGCGCGCACCAGATGGTCGGAGCTCGCCTTGGTAGAAGAGTAGGGGCTCGAGGGATTGTACGGCGTCTGCTCTGTAAAACGGTTCGGATCGTCGAGCTCTAGGTCACCGAACACTTCATCGGTGCTGATGTGGTGCAGACGTTTGTCGTGTTTGCGTACAGCCTCGAGGATAGTGTAGGTGCCTATGATGTTGGTTTCGACGAACGGCCAGGGCTCACGCAGCGAGTTGTCGTTGTGACTCTCAGCCGCAAAGTGCACGACGATGTCGGTCTCACCGATAAGCTTATCCATCAGCTCAGCGTCACAGATATCACCGGTGACGAACTCTATTTTATCGAGGACTTCGCGCAGGTTTTCGACATTGCCGGCGTAGGTGAGTTTATCGACGACGGTTACCTGGTACTCAGGCCTATTTTTGAGCGTATAGTGCACGAAGTTCGACCCGATAAACCCTGCACCGCCAGTTACTAAAATCTTCGTCATATGCCCCCTAGTATACGACCCCTTAAGGCTCTACGTCCATTGTGCAAATGCACGAAGTAGCTAACAACAAAAATTACAACACTGGCCTAGCACTAAAATGTGTTCAATTTCACCTAGGACGGCAAATTAACAGGTGCGAGTTTTACTTCATTTGGATTTATTATAGCCGTCTGGGTTCTGGGATTGCCAGCGCCAGGCATCGCTACAAGCTTCTGCTATAGATTTCTCGGCCGTCCAGCCAAGTGCCGCCTTGGCCTTGCTGACATCGGCGTAGCAGCTGGCGATATCGCCGGGCCGACGAGGCCCGATGATGTATGGCACCTCATGTCCACACGCCGTAGAAAAGGCCTTGATAATCTCGAGTACCGATGTGCCAGAACCGGTACCGAGATTGTACGTCTCACAGCCGGGCTCCAGATGGTCGAGTGCGGCGACGTGACCGCGCGCTAGGTCGACGACATGGATGTAATCTCGTACGCCCGTACCGTCCGGGGTGTCGTAATTATCGCCGTGTACGGTGACGTGATCACGTTTGCCGACAGCTACCTGTGAAACGTATGGCAAAAGGTTATTCGGTGGGCCATCCGGGTCTTCACCTATGAGGCCAGAGTCGTGCGCTCCAACCGGGTTGAAGTAGCGCAGGATGGTAAGGGCCATCGCTGGATCTGCGATAGCTTCGTCGCGTAGTATTTGCTCGATCATATATTTCGTTTGGCCATACGGATTGGTGATGCCAACGCCGGCCCGACTGTCTTCGGTGAGCGGCAATGTCTCGGGAGTGCCGTAAACGGTCGCGGACGAACTGAAGACGAGCCGACTCACATCGTAGGCGTGCATGGCTTCGAGCAACACGAGGGTCGAGTCGAGGTTATTGCGGTAGTACTCGAGCGGCTTGGCAACGCTCTCGCCGACAGCTTTCAGCCCGGCGAAGTGAATGACAGCGTCGAACTGTGTGGTTGCAAATAATTCTTTTAGCTTCGTTTCGTCACGCAGATCAAACACATGCAGGGGCACCGTTTGACCAGCGATTTGCTCGACTCGGTGCAAAGATTCGGCGCTGCTATTGCATAAGTTGTCGACTACGACGGGCTGATGGCCAGCTGCTAGTAGCTCGATAAGCGTATGAGAACCGATATAGCCGGCACCACCGGTGACGAGTATCTTCATTCTATGCTTCGGTTATGGTGCTGGTGACTTTATTTACTAGGTTAGTCAGGGCTTCCGGGTGATTGGCCTCGGCGTTCAGGCGCAAGACTGGCTCGGTATTGCTAGCCCGGACATTGAACCATGAACCGTCTTCGAATTCGACAGTCAGGCCATCCATGGTGTTCTGTTTCTCTAGTGCGAAAAGCTTCGTCAGGCGCTGCACAGCGGCGTCTTTGTCGGTGACTTCGAAGTTCGTTTCGGGGATAGTTGCGTAATGGCTGTAAGATTTTCGAATTTCTGATAGCGATTTGCCTCTCAGACTGGCAGCATAGAGACCGATGACAGCTCCGATGAGGCCAGAATCGGCGTACCAGTTATCTCGGAAATAGAAATGGCCACTGGCTTCGCCGCCAAAAGGAGCATCGACCTCACGCATCTTTTGTTTGAGGAAGGCATGCCCGACCCGCTCTATGACTGGGTTGCCACCAGCTGCTTTGATGACGTCTGGCACGGTCCGGCTATTGCGGACGTCATAGACTATGCTGCTGCCTGGCTGCAAGGTCAAGAAATAGTCAGCGATGAGCGCCGACATGACACCACCACTTAGCACGGTGCCTGTTTCGTCGACCAGAAAGGCGCGGTCACCGTCGCCGTCGAAGGCTATGCCAGCGTCGAGTTTCATGCTCTGTATCTTTGTAATCAAATCGGCCAGTGTTTCAAACTTCAGTGGGTTGGCTTCGTGGTTCGGGAAGGAACCGTCGAGCTCAAAATACATCTCCTCGACTTCCCACGGCACGTAGGGTTCGATTTCGGGGAAGATTTTGCCAGCCATGCCATTACCAGCGTCGACAGCGATGTGCAGCGGCTTCAGCTTGTCTATCTCGACAAACGCTAGGACATGTTGCACCCAAGCTTCGGCAACGTCTTTTTCACTCAGCTCGCCAGGCTTTTCGGACGGCGAATTGAACGCTTTGGCCAGCACGGCGTCACGAATCGTGAAGAGACCGGTTTCTTGACCAATCGGTCGGGCTTCCTCGCGGCAGAGTTTGATGCCGTTGTCTTTCCCCGGGTTGTGGCTAGCAGTCACCATGGCACCACCGGCTAGTTTCAGGCTACCAACGGCGAAGTAGATCATATCGGACGTCACTTCTCCGATATCGATGACGTCGCGCCCCTGGCCGCGTAGACCCGTGATGATGGCGGCAGCGAGGTCGGCCGAGTCTGGTCGCATGTCACGCCCGACGGCAACGGTGCCGGCTTCCGGCAAAAAATCAGCTAAGGCTCGCCCAACGCCCTCAGCGACCTCGTTAGTTAGTTCACTCCCCACTTTGCCGCGTATGTCGTACGCTTTGAAAATCCCTGCTATATCTGCCACGAAAACCTCCTTATGCTCACCCCATTGTAGCAAACAAGGTATACTAGGGTCATGAAAATACTTGTCGTCGCAGGTGGACAGGGTACTAAACTCTGGCCCTATAGCCGCCAACACAAACCAAAACAATTCCAGCCAATCATCGGCGATAAGTCATCGTACCAGTTCGCTGTCGATACGCTGCTGACGGAATTTGCCCCTGAGGACATCTTCATCTCGACCAAGCACAAATTCATCAAATACGTTTCCGAACAGTCGCCGCGTATACCTCTCAAAAATTACATCGTCGAACCAGACGTTGCCAAAGACCGTGGTCCCGGCGAAGGCTTGGCCTTTCTAAAGCTTTCGATGCTTTTCCCGGATGAGCCTATGTTCTACGTGCAAGCCGATTTGGTGCGAGAACCGGGTGAGAAATTCATCGAAATGATACGCGCTGCCGAAAAGATTGTGACGGAGCGCGGTGTTTACATAACAGGCGGTATCAAAGCCACCGAACCAAACATGGGTTCAGACTATCTGGAGCTGGGCGCCAGCGTTTCCGGCGACGGTATCGAGGCGTATGTCATTGACCGGTTCCATTACCGGAAGGGGACCATCAGAGAAACACGCGAGCTCGTCGAGAACTTCCGGGTCGTAGCACACTGGAACCACCTCTGTTGGTACCCTAGCAAGATTATCGAAGCATATAAAACGTATCGCCCCGACTGGTATGAGGCACTCATGAAGATAAAAGACGTTATGGATAAGCCAGGCGAGCAAGAAGCCATAAGTGAAATCTATGAAGAGATGGAAAAGGGACCGACCGAAGATGTCACGCGGCACCTGATGGATTCTGGAAAGGCCGTGGCGATGCTGCTGCCATTTCGCAACACCGACGTTGGTACGTGGGAATCAGTCCGAGAGTTTAGCGCCGATGACGACGAGAACCATCTCGATGGCAATGTCATTACCGTCGATACGACCGGAACGCTGGTTAAGTCGCAGAACAGTCATAAGATTATAGCCGTGGCCGGCCTGAAAGACATTGTCGTCGTCGACTCGGAAGACGCCCTGCTCGTCATCTCAAAAGAGAACATCGATAAGATTAAAGACATCCAGGCGAAGCTCGCCGAATCAGACTTGACCGAATACCTCTAGAAGCCAATCATTGAGACTCTTTTATGTGGCATGGAAGCTTTGCCATGCTCGGTCGATGTAGCCACTCATGTTTTTATGGAACGTTTCTTTTGAAAACTTCTGGACGCTGGCACGGACGGCGGCGCTGCTGTAGCCTCGGCCATTGAAACTGTGTAGAGCAAGACCAAGTGAGCGTACGCTTTGTTTGTCGAAAAACTCTCCAGTGACACCTGGCTTGACGTAGTCGAGTGCTCCGCCGGCTTTGTAGGCTATAACGGGTGTACCACTCGCCATGGCCTCCACCGGCGTGATGCCGAAATCGTCCAGCCCTGGGAATAGGAATGCTTCGGCATGAGCGAATTCCTCTTCTACCACCTCGTCTGAAACCCGGCCGAGGAAGGTGACTGTCTTGCCGGCGAGACTACGCAGGCGTTTGTGGTCTGGTCCGTTACCGATGACGGTCAGTGGCAGGCCGAGCTTCGTGCAAGCCACTACGGCTATGTCAAAACGTTTGTAAGGTGTCTGACGCCCGGAGATGATAAAGCCACGGCGCTTATTATTGCGGTTTTCGAGCTTTGTGAAACGCTCCATGTAGATAGGAGGAAAGATGACGGTGCTGTCACGGTCGTAATACTTCTTGATCTGTTCCTGGATGTGGCTTGAGTTTGCGATGATTACGTCTGGCCGCTGGGCAGCTTTGAGGTCCCACTGGCGGAGCGGTTTGACGAGCAGCCACAGACCGAGACGAGCAACGGGGTTAAATATGCCGAAACCCGGTCGCTTCATGTAGTCGTTGTAGCGGCTCCAGTAGTAGTGTGTTGGCGCATGACAATAGTTTATATGCAGCGTTCCTTCGGGTACCTTAACGCCTTTTGCCTCAGCTCCCGAACTAGAAATGACGATATCATAATCTTTCAGATTCAGACGTGTGAACCAGATGATGCGTAGTATGGGTATAAATTTGCGTAGTCGGCCGAGCGGTTGTAGCCAGCCAGTCTTCACCTTCCCACCAAGTCGCTTACGCCACTCACGCGTCGCGTAGGAGGTGTAGATAGGTGCATCGGGGAACATCGCGTGCAGTTGCTCAACGACTAGCTCGGCACCGCCGCCCACCAGCCAATCATGGACGATAGCTACCTTCAGTTGTTTTGCAGGTGTAGGTTTCATATAGTAAAAAGCTTACTCATATCGCGCACCATGCCTGAAAAGCCGCTCGACCAACACGCGCACCGTTTTAAACAATATGATGATATCGAGGCCAAAGCTCCAGTTCTGTACATAGTAGAGGTCAAGTTTGCGGCGTTCCTCAAAACTCATAGCATTCCTACCGGACACAATTGCAAGGCCCGTTAAGCCCGATTTCACGCTGAGGATAAGATTTTTTTTATCATATCTATCCAGCTCGAAGGCATCGAGGGCCCGTGGGCCGACTAGACTGATTTCACCGTGCACTACATTCCATATTTGCGGCAACTCATCTAGACTAGTAGCCTTCATGAACTTGCCAAACTTCGTCAGCCGCGGATCATCGGCCAGTTGGTCGCCGTTCGCACGGTACTCTAAGGCAAGTTCAGGACGATCCATTTTAGCAAAGCCTGCTTCAGGGGACATATTGTTATAGGCCTGCTTGAGCGTACGGAACTTATAGACGCCAACCTTGGAATTAAAACGGCTCAGCCTGTTTGCCTTATAAAAGATTGGACCGGAATGATCAGATAGTTTGATGAGGATGATGCACAGCAGCCAGAACGGAAGGCTCAAGACCAAAGCGATACTGCCGATGACGATATCCGCCAGGCGTTTCAGGATACGTCCCCAACCGAATAGGGCGGTGTGGTGGACGTGTATAACTGGGATGGCATTGCGGAAGAGGTCGACATCGATATTGCCGACGAAAAGCTCGCTGTTACCCGGCACAAACCGATAGCTGACATGGTTTTCCTGCGCAAAGCTCAATATCTCGGCATTGCGTACTTCATTGGCATAGAGTTCGGTCTGGATGATGCCGTGTAGGTCGTCGGGTGTACTTGCAAGGAACTGCTCAAAATTTGTGAAGGCTGGGACATGATCGGGTAGTTTTTTGCGGTAGCCGATGATACCCACTATTTCGTACCCCGACTTTCTTGCGTTGGAGAGCGAATCGATTAGCTCAAGTGTCATCGGCGTATTGCCGATGAGAACAACTCGGGTGAGCCCAATGCCATAGTGAAACATGCTGGTACGAACCAACCGGGCAATATTGCGGATTAAGACGAGCAGCACGAAACCGATGAGGAAACCATATATTGGCACTAATTTAGCGGGGAAAATGGGGTTCAAACTCATATAAGCCCAAAACACTATAAAAAGCAGGCCGACGAAAGAGCCGAGGAAGAGCCGGCCGGCTTCGGCGAAGCGGCGCTCATAAATCGTTGCATTGTACAGCCCGAGCAGAGCGAAGATGAGAATCCAAAAAGGCAATAAACTAGAGAAAATCAAGACATAGGTCATAGCCTGCATCGGGTGTGCAACAGCGGTCGGGCTATCGGCCCGGATGACGAAGGCAGCGACGAAACTAGCGAGCAATGCGAGCATATCGCCCAGTACCAAAAAGAAATTATAGGCCAGCGATGCGTTACTCTTCATTTATACTAGAGTATTGTACCCCATGAAAACGCACTCCACCACTCCACGCCTATCTACAGCCACGAGCTACCTCGTCGGCGCGCTGCTTGTGCTGGTGCCGTTTCACGCCTTTCTGACTGTCTGGGCGGCAAGTATGTTTGGTCACTATACGGCCGTCCGTCTCTGGAGCGCACTACTGCTGCTCATACTCGTCGGCTTGGCAGCCTGGCTACTGTGGCGGTCGCATGCCTGGCACACGGTAGTACGTGACTGGCTCTGGCGACTTATCATCATGTACGCTGCACTGGCATTTCTGCTCGGCTCCTTAGAATATATGATTGGCGTTGTCTCCGCCAAGGCGCTTGCCTATGGCTTACTCAGCGATTTGCGTTATCTGGCATTTTTCCTAGTGGTGACGGTGGCTGCACGATATCATGACTGGCTGCGTACCCACTGGATGAAACTGGTGCTGTGGCCCGCGGCTATCGTAGCGGCCTTCGCTGTACTGCAATATTTCGTACTACCGGCTGACTTTCTGAGGCATTTCGGCTATGGTCCGCAAACCATTGCTCCGTACGAGACGATTAACAATAATCAGACATATCTGCGGGTTATCAGCACGCTGCGCGGCGCCAACCCGCTGGGTGCGTATGCGGTGCTCATACTGGGCCTAGTGGCAGCGCTATGGGTGAGTGGCTACCGGCGAGCCCGTGGTATCCTGCTGGGCATTGTGGTAGCAGGAGCGTTGCTGTTTAGCTTTTCGCGCAGTGCTTGGCTGGGGGCGGCGCTGGCACTCATTAGCGTCACCGCGGTGTCCCTTAAAACAAGGCGTTCTCGGCGTCTCGCACTACTGATTGCACTTGGGATTGTCATTTTAACAGGGTTAAGCTTCACTGTATTTCACAGTGACCCCGCTTTGCAGAACGCGATTTTCCACACCCAGGACAAATCTACGGTAGCGGTTAGTTCAAATGACAAACGTGAATCTGCCCTCAAAACCGGTGCCCGCGAAGTTCTGCACGAGCCACTCGGGCGAGGCCCAGGCACGGCCGGTCCAGCTAGTGTCTATAACCGCAATCACCAGGCACGCCTCTCAGAAAACTACTATCTGCAAATCGGCCAAGAGCTTGGTTGGATTGGCATGGGGCTCTTTATCGCCATCCAGGCGGTAGTTTTCAGGCGTCTCTGGCAGCTACGGCTAGATGTACTGGCTCTGGGACTGTTGGCTACCGGCATCGGACTCGTGGATCGCGCTCAGCCCGACTGTTTTCCCGGATAAAAGAGTGTGAGGCTACCTAGGAAACCGGCCAAAGAAAGTCTGCTGCAATTTGTCTATTTTAACTTCGGCGGAATTGTCTTTTTCGCCTCGGGCTACGCTATCTTTGCGCTGCTGTACGGGCTGCTACACTGGTACTGGTTTATCGCGAAAGGCATCGCCGATCTAGTGGGCTGGGCGCTGAACTATCTTATCCAGCACTATCTCGCCTTCAATGCGACCGCCCACGAGCAGGGGCACAAGCAAGTTCTTAAAAAATACGTCCCCTTCAGCCTCATGAATGTGCTCATCGACTACGCCATCGTCGGTGGCCTGAAATGGTTCGGTGTGACGCCATTCCTCGGTCTCTGGATTTCCAGCCTCTTCTTCACCATCTGGAAATGGCTCTGGTACAAAAAATGGGTATTCGGCGGCAATGGTAGAATAAATAATCATGGGTGAACCGATATACTGGAATGACCAAGCCAGGCTTGTACTAGCGGATGTAGACGAGACGATTGCCGATGTCTATACGCCTGCAGAACTGGATATGATCACAGAACTCGACGCGCTACTAGGGAACGAAAAAGGCCCAGCGCTTTTCATGGTCTCAGGAGGAAGCCTCGGGAGAATCCAGCGAGACATAACAGATAGGTTGCTCCCAACTTCACGCCGGAAAATTCTGATCTCTCACTGCAGCGGCGCTGAAGTATGGGGGTTCGAGGCGGATGGCTCGTTGCGAGGGAAGCCGTTCTATAGTTTGTACGAAGAAACGTTCACGCAAGAAATGCGAGACAAATGGCGAGAGACGGTGAAGGGTTTGCTAGAGGAATTCCATCTCCGGATTCATTCAGTTCGCCCCAAGCCAGAGTTTTGGGAAACGGTTGGACATGACCCACATGACATTATGTATGATGACCGCGGCCCCCAGATTACTCTGGAAGTAGTTAACGGTATCGATTTATCTGACGAGCAGATGCAACAATTCGAACGAGATATACCGCTTACACATGGCCAACGTGATTTACGCGTCGCAATTCTGGAGCGTGCCGACCAGTTATTTAGACAATCGGGAGTGCCTATCACCCCCCGGCTCGGGGGTAACTTTGCGGTCGACCTTGCACTTGAGGGGGTTTCTAAAACCACATCTATCAAGCGAATAATAGAGGATGATGCTGTCCTAGCCAACATCGGCCTTCGGGCGGAGGATTTACTCATGCCAGATTCGCTTGAGATATGGGGTGATAAGTTTTCGGCTGTTCGCGGCGGGACAGATAGGCACATGAGCGAGGCAGTACCAAAGCGAGCCCGTTCGATTGATTTTCGCCGGGAAGACCCAGCGGAATTCTTGCCCGGCTACAACACGGTAATCTGGGGCGGCAAACACTACCTACACCACGGCCTACTTGAATATCTCAAAAGTCGTCCAAGAGCGTAGAGCCATTCAGTTGGAAATATACATCGGATAATGCGGACGCCGTTACGCGGTGAAAGGCCCAGATACAAACACTGGGCGTGTCAAGGCGACGAGCAGAGAGGAACCCAGCGTGTTACTTGACATGTGTACACTGGATAGTGTACACTAAAAACATGAAGAACATTACACTTTCCGCCCAGGATGACATTATTGATGGTTTGCGCCAAGTCGCCCGCAAGCAAAACACGACCCTGAATGACATGTTCCGAGATTGGGCAAGCAAACAACTCGCCGCCGCTAACCACGCTGAGCAGGAAAAACGTCTCAAAGCTCTCGAAAAGTCATTCAAAACACTTTCATTTACAACTGAGCGTACATACACGCGCGAAGAAATGAACGAGCGCTAGGCATGACACAAAAAGTATTTTTGGATACGAATATATGGATATATGCTCACGATAGCCGAGACCTTACCAAACAAGCAGTCGCCCGCGAGCTATTGCTACGGATAGCCGCATCCTCGGAAGGTTGTATTAGTACTCAGGTTGTCCAAGAATTTTGCAATGTGGTGCTTGTTAAAATCAAGAGTATTAAGGCCGCTCATCTCTTGGCTACAGTTCACGATATTTTCGAGCAATTTTCGACGCACACACCTTCAATGGATTTTTATGAGCGTGCGCTTGTCCTGCATGAGCGTTATAAAATGAGTTTCTACGATGCCCTAATTGTCCAGGCTGCTCTCGATCTTGACTGTAGCCTTCTCTATAGCGAAGATCTGCAAGCCGGACAAAAGTTTGGCCAGCTGACAGTCGTCAATCCGTTCAAGTAGCGCCCGTCGATAGGGCTTCGATTTCCATCAGTACCGCAGTGGTACAATGAATATATGAACGAAAAGCAAACATCTGCCACAAACGATTTACAGACACTGAGGCCAACCAAAAAACAGAAGGAGCTCCTCGCCTTCATCGAGCAGTTTATCGCCGAGCACGGCTACAGCCCAAGCTACCGCGAAATCATGAATGGGTTGCAATATACATCTGTAGCGACCGTGGCGCTACACGTTGGTAATCTCATCAAGCGCGGGCATCTCGTAAAACGCGACCATAGCGCAAGGTCGCTCGAGGTTATCAATCCAACTAGCCTGACCGAAGCCCCACTGCTCACAAACGAGGTGAAAGACGCAGAAGAGAAGTGGCTCGTAAATAAGGTAGAGAAACTCTTCGCTGACGTAGAGGCAGAAGCACTGGTAGAGCCACAACAAATCAAAGATATCGAGACGGTAATAGCGGCGATGCGCGTGCTCGGTCTCGGTGGGGCGGCACAAAGTTTTGTGGCTCGGCTACGTCAACCTGAACACACTGATGTCAAAAAAACATAACCGTGTTATGATAGTTATGGAGATACAACATGTATCAAGTTGGTAAGCGCATACATAAACACCGAAGATTCTGGAAACAACTTGGCTGGCTATCCATGATGCTTATCTTTGCGGCTCTTGTATATTTCTTGCTGCATCTCAAGGTTGCTCCTGAGCAGAATGTGCATAACTCTCCTCCTGTCAGCAAAACCTATCAGCCGAGCAGCAAGCAGAAGATTACGTTCGATAAACCACTGTTGACTATTGAACTGCCGGCTGGTTGGAAAGAAGTAACATTACCGACATCGCCAACAGCACCCGTATACGCACTCCGAAACTCGGAACTGGCTGAAGCACTCGATATTTACATCGACAACCCGCCGTTAAATATGGGCTTGAACAAAGCGATAGTTGTATCGCAGAACGCTGCTGGTGTAGCGCACGATGTCGTTTCAGATAACTGTATCGCCTACACCCAGGCGGGTAAGACGAACCCCCAAACGGGTAATGCGCCAGCCAAATGGCAAGGCATAGATTTTTTTTGTGATACAGCAAATTCAAGTCGGGCCGTCGTCGGGACCGTTTCAAAAGACAGCTTCAATTATTTCAATTCCAATGGGCAATCCGGCGGGACGCACAAGGTGTTCATAACCTATACCGATAATAACATCTCTCCCGACTACTCAATATTGTATGATGCACTGGATAGCCTCCATTTCAAATAACCTGGCTTGAGTAAAAATTACCATATCTAGCGTCTGATCGCCCGTGCTAGACTCTATACAGTCTCTTAAAATTAACAAACTGACCTGGAATGGGGTGTAAATCCTCAACTGTGCCGCAACGGTAATCAGCTATCTAAATTTGTAGCTGTAAGTCCGACACGGGTGTAAAGTCTTCCGAGCAGAAGCATGGCGCATGTCCTTCAGGCCCTCTTTGCTCACTTAGGAAGCACGGAGGGTATTATTATGTATTCTGCAGAAGTTTTGGTCGAGCAGCCACCCCATCATGAAGTGGAAAAAAGCTTCGATGTACTAGCGAGCGTCAATAGGTTGCGTTTCGATATGCAGCAATTTGGCAAGGTTCTACCTGAAACCCTCGAAAGGGTCCGTGACGAGGAGCTCAGTTTGCTTGCAGAAGGGGTCGACAGAGTCGCACGTACCGAGTTCAAGCTGAAACGGGAAGGGGGTGATATTCAATATTTCAAAGACGGTCAGTGGCAGCCATATACGGGCATGCTCCTTGCCGGCGAACGGGTTGCCAAGCAAGAGGCAGCCCGCGACTACAGGAAACAGTTTTTAGCAGACGCAGCCGTTCGTGATCTGATGATTGGTTACAAAATGCGTGCACTACAGCCCAATGAGCAGTATGTGTGGGCATCACCGTATCCGTATGATGTTGAAGAAAAATATGGCGCGAGTTTCTTACGTGATGAATGTGGGCGATCCCCCGATCGTAAGATGGCGTTCTTGTACCGTGCATACTGCGAAGATGATGGTACCATATTGCTTGAATCTCAAACGATTGATAAGAGTGATGATGAGGCGCTGGCTGCAGCCCTTAAAGCTGCTCGGTCAGAGTCGACGGCTAACCTGGATGACATGGTAGAAGCTAATGATGCAGTCATGGCCAGGAAATACGGCGGCGAATACTATGCTGGTAGGAGAGAGGCGGAGGTTAGGGAGAATGCTTGGCAGACTATTGTTCAAGAACAAGATTTAACGGAGTATCTGTTATCGGGGCTTGAATCCATTGCCGCCACGCAGCTGTATGGTAAAGAGCTCGAAAATACCGTAAAAAGGCACATGTATGGTGTATGGGCGGCTTTGAGCAAGAGGGTTGCCGTCAATGGGGCCAGAAGAATGTATGATTATCGTGATGCGACCGTAGCTAGTGTAGTGCCCGTGGTGCACTACGCACTTGTGGCGCAAGAAATAGAGCAGGCATTCAGCCACTTTGTCACAGAAGGAAGAGTAATGGCCGGTTGTGGGGGCTCAATAAAGATTCTAAATGGCGAAGAGGAAATATTGGCGGCAGAATCTGGAGATGTCTTCGCATCTCTCTTTGGCAGTAATGAAGATAAGTACGGCTCGCTCGAGTTCAAATGCACCAAAGGTCATAATAATAGACGCCCACGGGGTAAGCTTATTGAAAATTGCCAAGTTTGCAAGACAAGCGTCCGGTGCTAGGGGGTATAATATTAAACCATGACAGGTTACAGGCAGAGGGAAAAACCGCAACTCGACAAAAGGTCACGTATTTTTGACGGTGCACCAAGAAAAGCCGTAGGTTTGTCTAGAGTAGGTATTTATGCTGGGACATTCAATCCGGTGCATTCCGGCCACATTGCCTTTGCGCTGCAGGCACTTAAGCTTGCGAAGCTTGATGCAGTTTACTTTATTGTCGAGCAACAGCCGCGCCACAAAAATGGCGTTGAGCACCAGGGCCATCGTATCGCTATGCTTCGCCGGGCACTTCTACCTCATCCACAGCTTGATATACTCGAACTGCCCGATCGGCATTTTACCGTTACGCGCACTTTGCCTCGGCTTCATCAGAAGCTACCCGGGGCGCAGCTAGTTTTTCTGATGGGCTCTGATGTTGTGCGGTATTTGGCTGAGTGGAAAGCCGTGGACCGTCTGCTCGCATCGTGTGAGCTCTTCATCGGTAGGAGAGCTGGTGATAGCGAAAAGTCCATCTTCGCCGCCTTAGACAAAACCACCGTAGAATCAAGCAAAGTCTATATCATCGAAAGCTACGCGAAAAGCATATCATCAAGCACTATCCGAAGGGCACTTCGCGATAATCTTCCAGCCCATGGCTTGCTCCAGAGCGTATACAAGTACGTGAAGCGCGAGTGGTTGTATCTAAAGAACACCTAGAAATCATTGCCATATATACAACACGTCACCGCTGTTATTGACGAAGCTATAGTAGGACTGATATAGTATAAGCACTTTCTACTAGCGGTGCGAGCGCGAGTAAAAGATAAAAACCATTCAAAAAACAAAGAGGGTATATTTTCGTCGATACGAGATAGACGGCAAATATTCCAGGAGGCTCTAATATGTCCATACCAGTTACAGTCGTACACGATCGCTCAATCGAAGTACGTACGCACGCACCCCGTCCGGGTTGGCAGCAGTTTATCCACTACTAATTAGTGAGTATGTGTACCTAGTGATTATGACCTCTAGTCATTCCAAGAGGTCTTTTCGCCGTAAGCATGCGCAGGTAAATGCTTGGTCTGGCAGTATAAAACTTTGCAGACAGCATTAAACCGGTCGGAATAAAATAGTGCCTTAATGTTGGTGTAGTCTCATACACGGTGGCAAGCTATACGAATCGTCTGCACGTCACGCCCAATTATCTGGCCATACTAACGGTGCAAGTGCACGCTTTCCGTGTCGCGAATGGATTAATGATTGTAGCTTCGTTTGTCGTCACCTTTGTACTCAATAACCAATAACCAGCCGATCGGGCAGTCGATACTGCGTCGAGGGTGCCAGCTAAAGCTTGCTAACTTTTAGCGAGTGCAGCGTCGAGGACTTTACTGAATGCGCCGACACTCGGCTGGCCATCACTGCCCAGCAGGGCATTATTATCAACTTTTTTGCCGTTTATGAAGAAAGTTGGCGTGGCAGGTTGTTCGCCCGTCTTGTCGAAGGAGGTCTTATCGGCATTTATCCGGTTGTTGACCGTGATGCTTTTGGCATCTGTCTTAAACTTCGTTACATTTAAACTCAGCTGCTGTGCATACTGGTCGAAATATGGCTCTGGATTTGTGCTCTGGGTCCAGGCGCTCCAGTTTGATTGTTGGTAGAGCAGGTCGTGCATCTCCCAGAACTTGCCTTGCATATCGGCCGCCTCGCCAGCGCGGGCAGCTGCTAATGCGTTAGGGTGTAACTGAGTCAAGGGGTAATTACGGAATTGGAATTTCACCGTAGCAGCATATTTCTGCCGCACGGCATCGGTGGTGGGCGCAAAACTTTCGCACGCCGGGCACTGGTAATCGCCGTACTCCAGGAAGACCACCTTACTATTTACATTCCCAGTGTAATGCGACGTCGCGCTTACCGATTTGGTGTTGCTACTCGTCTTCTGGTTGTTATAAGCGACAAAGCCGATGAACCCGATGATGACGACCCCTACGATTGCCCAAAAACGTTTATCCATATACTCTTTCAAACCTCTCGTATTAATCTTTCATCCATAATACCATGAAACAGAGGGGCTACTCTTTGTAAAAAGTCTCAGAATCTCGTACTATATCTACATGTACTTATTCGTTCTTGGTTTGGTATTTGCGGCATTGACGGTGTGTGTTGCAGCGGTTTACCATGCCTACGAGCACGTCTCGGCCAAGGAGCTGAAGCGACAGGCCCGACGGGGTGATGAAGTTGCAGCGCTGTTGTATCGCTCGGTGGCATATGGGCTTAGTAGTAAGCTACTGCTCATCGGTCTTGGTATCGTCCTCGGCTATGCATCGCTCGCCATGCTTGAAACAGCCATAGGCATTTGGATGACCGGGCTTGTGGCCATCATTCTCAGCATCGCCGGAACTGTCTTTGTGCAATCAAATGGTGGTGCGAACCACGTCAGTCTCTGGTTGGCCACACGCCTATCGCCGCCACTGAGCTGGCTGATAGAGCGTTTGCACCCAGTCTTCGATGTACTTGCTCGGGTCGCACGTCGGCTTCATCCCCTACGTGTCCATACGGGCGTTTATGAGAAAGAAGACCTGGCCGCGCTGCTCGAACAGCAAAAAAGCCAACCGGATAACCGCATCATGGCAGGAGAAATAGACCTACTGACTCATGCCCTGAGTTTTGGTGAAAAAACGGTTACCGAGACACTGGTGCCAAAGCGAGTCGTCAAAAGTGTGGCTATCAGTGATTCGATAGGTCCGGTGCTGATGGGCGAGCTCCACGCAACCGGCCATAGCCGCTTCCCGGTTTATGAGGGCAAAAAGGATCACATCGTCGGTGTGCTGTATCTTCATGATTTGGTCAGCAGCAAAAAGCAAACAGGTACTGTTGGTGACCTGATGCGTACGCCTGTCCGCTATGTGCACGAAGATTTCACACTGTATGAAATGCTCCAAGTATTCCTCAAGACGAAGCAGCACCTGTTTGTCGTCGTAAATAGCTTCGAAGAATATGTCGGCATTATTACCATTGAAGATGTGCTTGAACAGATTATAGGCAAGCAAATTGTCGATGAATTTGACCAGTATGATGACCTCCGTGCCGTGGCGGCCAAGGCAGCCAAAAAAGACCACGAGAAGCACATAAGCCAAGAAACCGAAGTCGAAGAAACTACCCCCGAGAAGACCGAGGTGGTAGAATAGCCTTATGAATTGTGTGACAGATGCGAACATAAATCCCCGGGTCGGCAGCTAGCAGCCGGCGCTGCTCCTGTGCCATCGACCCTCGTATTTCAGCCACACCAACTAAATTCAAGAGGAAACTATCATGAGAATACTCAGTTCTGATATCGCCCAGCACGTCGGCGAGGCCGTCCATATCGAAGGCTGGCTGCACAAAAAACGCCTGCTCGGCGGTCTAACTTTTATAAACGTTCGTGACCGTCGTGGCCTAACTCAGGTCGTCATCAAAGACAAAGACGAAGTCGAAAAACTACGCGGTCTGCAGATAGGCACTGTCCTGGCTGTCGACGGCACAGCGGTCGAAGAGCCGCGCGCGCCAGGCGGCGCTGAGCTACACGACGCCACGCTCGAAGTGCTGGTGCCCGTCACCGACGAACCACCGATTGAAATTGACAAACCTATTCCGCACAAAGCAGAGAACCTCGACACCTTGTTTGAATACCGCGTACTAAACATTCGCAATCTGCAGGAGCAAAAGATATTCAAGATCCGCGGCTCGCTGACGCGCAATATTCGCCAGTTCCTCGACGACAACGAATTTGTCGAGATCGACACGCCAAAGTTCTTGGCCGAAGCAACCGAGGGTGGGTCAGAAGTCTTTAAGCTCGACTATTTCGGCAAAGAAGCCACCATGGCCCAGAGCCCGCAGCTCTACAAACAAATCATGGTCGGCGCGTATGAGCGGGTTTACGAGATAGGCCACAGCTACCGCGCTGAACCTAGTGCCACAACCCGTCATCTGACAGAGCTCACTATGCTTGATATCGAGATGGGGTTTGTGAGTGGGCACGACGAAGTGCTAGACATGGTCGCAGACATGACTCAGTACACACTCCAGAAAGTTTATAAGGATCACGCCGATGACCTGAAGTCACTGGGCGCCCCTGAGCTTAAACTGCCAAAGGACGGCAAGGTACCGCGTTTCACCATCGCCCAGATACATGAGATGTACAGCAAAGCGAATAAGGTCGACACGACCGAAGAGAAAGACCTCATCCCCGACGAAGAAAAGTGGATTAGCGAACATGCCCGCAAAAACTTAGGCACTGACCTGGTCTATGCCGTCGATTTCCCGAAAGAAGCTGGCAAATTCTACCACAAGTTCAAAGATGACGGCACGGTCGCCTGGGGCGATTTGCTTTTCCGAGGGCTGGAAATCTCCACGGTCCCCTTACGTGAAAACAACTACGACAAGATGGTCGAACAAATGACAGCCGCTGGACTCGACGTCAGTCACGAAGGCTTCAAGTATTACCTGCAAGCCTTCAAATACGGCCTACCGGCCCACGGTGGTTGCGGTTTCGGCATCGATCGCTTGGTCGAGAAAACCATCGGCCTCGGCAATGTCAAAGAAGCCACCCTCTTCCCCCGCGACATCAACCGCCTTACTCCATAACGCAACATAGGAAGACTACCCAAGTAGCACTCGCGAACAGTAAAAGCCGCTATCCGGACATGTCGACCGTGAACCGCTAAATACCTATCTGATGACGTTCGCGACGGCGTCGACGAGTCCAGGCATGAAGACGCTGGGGATGATTTCGTCTACGGTCGGTTTTTTCACCAGTGCAGCAATGGCTTCGGCTGCTGCTATTTTGTGGTCATCGGTAATATGTTTGACGTGATTATCGAGTGCCCCACGAAAGATACCGGGGAAAGCTATGGCATTATTTACCTGGTTGGGGAAATCGCCGCGGCCGGTTGCGATCACGGCTGCGCCAGCGGCCTTGGCGAGGTCTGGCATGATCTCTGGTATCGGGTTAGCGAGCGCGAAGATGATGGGGTCTTTCGCCATAGTCTTTACCATCTCGGCCGTTAGCAGGCCGGCTTGCGACACACCGATGAATACGTCGGCGCCGGACAGAACGTCTTCGAGCGCCCCGGAAACGCCAGAGAGATTAGTAAATTCTAAAAGCCTTTTCTTGGAGTCATTGAGGTCAGTTCGATCTGGGCTAATGATACCTTTGCTGTCGACGGCAAACATGCGTGGGTTGGCATATTCCTTCAGTAGTTTCGCGATTGCAACACCGGCAGCACCGGCACCGACGATGACGATTTTGGCGTCTTCCAACTCACGGCCGGTGACTTTCATGGCATTGATAAGCCCCGCTAGCACTATTGTGGCTGTGCCGTGCTGGTCGTCGTGCATGATGGGAATGCTCAGCTCTGCCTTCAGCCTTTCCTCGACTTCGAAGCAGATTGGCGCGGCGATATCCTCGAGGTTTATGCCGCCAAAACTCGGCGCTATGGCTTTAACGGTCGCGACGATTTCGTCGGCCGTGTGCACATTCAGCACGATTGGTACGCTGTCGATGTTTGCAAAGTGTTTGAAGAGTAGCGCTTTGCCCTCCATAACTGGCATGGCGCCTTCTGGCCCTATATTGCCCAGCCCGAGCACAGCCGAACCATCTGAGATGACAGCGACGAGGTTGCTTGTCCAGGTATATTCACCGAGCTTACTGTGGTCTTTGGCCACGACTCGGCTGATTTCGCCGACGCCAGGACTGTAATAGGCAGCTAGTTTCTCTTTGGTAAGTTCATCGGTGTCCCGCAGTGCGGTCGTAATTTTGCCACCATATTTTTTGTGTAGTTGTAGAGCTAATTCGTTTGGATTCATCCTCTCAGTATAGCGCGAAACTAGAGCTTCGTTGCGCATCCGGCAAAGTTTTCATGGCTTTTCACATCAGCGGGTAGGTTATCATTTAGGTTCGTTGTCGATAGCTTTCCAAATATACCAGCTTGCGATAGATTCGTAGGGGTGCCATTGGTATTCCACAGCTATCGCTCGGATTTCATCCGGGCTCGGCAGATGGTCTATAGCATAGACGCGTTGGATGCCATTCCGAATGCCTAGGTCGCCGACAGGCAGGACATCGCTACGGCCCATACAAAACATCAAGAACATATGGGCAGTCCACTCGCCGATGCCTTTGACAGCCGTCAGTTCTTGTACGACAGCCTTATTCTCAAGTTTGTCCAGGTGGTCGAAGCGCACCGAGCCATCGAGTATGTGGCTCGCCAAGTCTTGGATATACCGAGCTTTCGCGAAAGATAATCCGGCGCTGCGCATTGTGTCTAGGCTCATCGACTCAAGCTGTTTGGGGAGGGGAAACGTGCCACCGAATAGATCAATAAACCGACTTAAAATCGTATCGGCGGCTTTGATGCTGAGCTGTTGGCTGATGATAGACTCCACTAGCTCTCGGTAATAATCCTTGTGCGGACGGACAGTGTAGGGCCCGGTCCGCTCGATGATTGGGGCTAGCCAGCGGTCATGCGTTAGTAGATGGTTATAGGCTTTTTGGGCGAGGGCATCGTCGATTGGTTGCATACGTCGTACATTATACGGCGTTTCAAAACGATTTCTGCTACAATGTCGCTGAAGGATAAGCACTATGGCAGACAAGAAACCAATCGACCCCGAAGAAGAAAAAGCCGAGAAACACGTCAAGGAAATTATGGAACCAGCCGATTCATTATATAAAACCAATCCGGAACCCACTACTGCTACTGAAGCTGAGTCGGAGTCTGCTAGTACTACCGCAACCGCACCAGAAGTTGCCGTAAAGACAACGGCCGAAGATGCGACGCCGTTTACTGTCCCAGTGATAGCCCTGGCAGAGCCAGATTCGGAAACCCACGTGTCAGCCGAACCAGACTTAGACCTTGCCAATAGCCCAGACGTCTCCAAAGATGGTAACGACGGCGAAGATAAAGGTGTCGATCAGGCAGTCGATGATATCTTGCGCGGTGAAGCCGATGCAGCCCTGCCAGACGCCGAGCTGACCGAGACACCAGTGGTTATGAAAGAATCACGGTGGGGTAAGATCAAAAATGCTTTGTATAACTGGTGGGATAATCCCAAAAAACGCTATGGAACTCTCCTCGGAATCGCCATCGTGCTCGGCATCATATTCGGCGTACCCGCAATCCGTGCCAATGCACTGAACCTTATCGGTGTGCGATCGAGCGTGATAGTGACGGCCATCGATGGTACAACCAATTTACCACTGGAGCACGTCAACGTGTCAGCCTCGGGCATCCAGGCGAAAACAAATGCCGACGGTGTGGTTCGAATCAAAGGCGTGAAACTTGGCCAGCAGGACGTCACTATTGCTAAAGCCGGCTTTGCAACAGTGACCAAACACATCAGTCTCGGCTTGCGAGTCCAAGATTTCGGCGAAGTATCCATGAAGGCTATTGGCACCCAATACACGCTGGGCTTGACCGATTACTTGTCGGGTAAACCCGTCGCAAACGTCGCAGTTTCGAGCGGAGAGGCGACCACCAAGTCTGACAAAACAGGCAAAGCTATCCTCACGGTTCCACCATCCGACAGTAGCCCAATCGACATTACCGTCGGGGGCACAATATATCGCAAAGAAAAAGTCAGTGCCACAGAAAACCCCACCGATGTAATCCAGGTCAAGCTAGTACCGACAGCGCCTAACGTGTATGTCAGTAAAGCGAGCGGAAAGTACGACGTCTACAAAATGGATATCGACGGCAAAAACAAGAAAGTTTTGCTCGCAGGTACAGGCCTCGAAACACCGAACATTAGCCTCTCGCTCAACGATAACAATACGTATACTGCATTGGTTTCGTCTCGAGAGAATAAACGTAACAACGAAGGATACCTACTCAGTACACTCAGTATCGTCAAGGTTGCAGATGGGTCCACACAGACGGTTGACTACTCGGAGCAGTTCATTCTGTTGGGTTGGAAGGACAATACTCTCATTTACCAGCAGACTATTGCCGGAGCGAGCGCGGCCAATGCCTCGCGCCAAAAGATATTTTCGTACGACGTCGAATCAGGAAGGCGCTACCAGCTCGCAAATGCAAATTACTTCGGCGGAGCGCTATTGGTGGGGGGCAAACTTTATTACGTTGTGTCTGGCACCGACCCGAGCGCACAAGGAAACTTCTCGGTGGTCGACTTGAATGGCTCGAACCGCCGGACAATCATGTCGGGTACGATCTGGTCATTTACCCGAACGGCCTACGACAAAGCAAGGTTACAGAAATCAGACAATTCTTGGTATGGATACACCTTCGGTGATATAGCTACGAAGACCTCCGTGCCTCCTTCGTCGTATACCTCACGGGCCTACATCGATGCGCCAGATGGCAAAACGAGTCTCTGGGTAGATGTACGAGATACCAACGGCGTCATCATGGTACATAACGTGTCTGATGGAATGGAAAAAGAGCTCTTAACCCAGAAATACGTCACGAGTATCGTACGTTGGCTCAGCCCGAATGTATTTGTCTTCCGGGTTAGTAGCCCAAGTGAGACGGCGGATTACGCGGCAAATATTGATGGTGGTCAGCCGAAGCTCATTAGCGAAGTAAGCGCCGTACAGGGGTATTAGTTTCAGGAGGGCCTTGCCCTCTAATGTGACTTTAGAAGAGAAGGCTTTATACGTAAAAAACGGGGAGAATACTGCCTCGGGTAGTGTACAATAACTTTTGTATGGAAGAGACACCCAAACAGACTGCCGCTAAACCAGCCGCCGTGCCGATTATGGACATCGTCGCGCCAACGACTCAGTCTGCCGCGGCCACACCACAGACTGCTCCCAAAGCGCAAACAGTCGTCGAGGCGCCGGCCGAGGCTCCTCCGGAACTTGATTCCGATGGTCAAACCATTCCCGAAACGAAAGTGCCTACTCATGCTGCCCCAAAGTCTTTCAAAAAGCCCTCAAACACCCCTGTCGGAGCTATCATCTTCGCCATCATTATCTGCGTCGGCCTCATAGTGCTCAGTGTGCTTGTCTACCAAAAAGGACGATAACGCCCGCGTGCAGTATTTCACCAATCTTTCCGATCCCGCGCTTGTTGAAATGATTCGTGGCGGCGCCATCGGCGTCATACCAACCGACACGGTGTACGGGCTCGTCTGTGTTGCCGCAGATCGGGAAGCCGTGAAACGGCTTTATGCTCTAAAGAAACGAGAGCACAAACCAGGTACCATAATAGCCGCTGACATCGAAGGCCTCGTCTTGTTAGGTATTAAGCGTCGTTACTTGACCGCGGTCGCTCATCTCTGGCCGGGAGCAGTCAGCGTGGAGACGCCACATGCTGTCGACTATCTGAGCCAGGGAACAGGACGTCAAGCAATTCGTATCCCGGACAACGACGCACTCCGCCATTTATTAGTAGAAACCGGGCCATTACAGACAACCAGCGCGAACCAGCCTGATGAACCAACGGCGACATCAATTGCTGAGGCGCAAGCATACTTCGGTAAAGCTGTAGATTTTTATGTCGACGGAGGAGACCTCAGCGGACGGCCACCGTCCACTATCATCCGTATCGTCGACGACGCCATAGAAATTCTGCGAGTCGGCGCGGTAAAAATTGATGAAAATGGGAGGATTACCAAATGACACTAGACGAATATCAGCAGCTAGCACTAAAAACAGCAATTTATAGTGGCGACGACATGCTCGATTTGGCACACTGGACACTTGGTCTTGTCGGCGAAAGCGGCGAGGTGGCCGAAAAGGTGAAAAAGGTCATCCGCGACGATTACGCAGCTCTTTCAGTGGAGAAGAAAACCGAACTTGCCAAAGAGGCTGGTGACGTTTTATGGTACATCGCTGTTTTAGCACAAAGTCTCGGTGTCTCACTCGACGAGATAGCCCGCAACAATATCGAGAAACTACGTAGTCGCGAGCAGCGCGGCAAAATTAAGGGTAGTGGGGACAACCGATAACACTTGCGAAATAATGCAATCGTTGTAAAATATAAGTAATGGCAGAAGGCATACGATTCATCTCCGAAGATCCCGAAGCCTCGGTACCTACTATCGAGAAGAAGGAGAAAGAGAAAAAAGACAAAAACAAGAAGCGCAAAGGTGCCAGTTTTGACATCGGTAAATTTGCGGCTGGTTCCGCTGAGCTCGCAAACAAATCGAAAAACGAGAAGCCACCAGAAAAACGTAAGCTAAACTGGAATCTCCCCGGTATCGTCGAGACAGTTGACCTCGATGATAAGCCGAAAAATCTTTCCCTAGAATCTTCGCCACAAAACACGACCGAGGAAGCGCGCAAAGAGGCCGATATCGACCGCGAAGTGGCCGAGGGCACCAAGAACATTGATGAAGAATATGAGGAACTTATCAGTCGAGAACTGGCGCCTCATGAATTCAGCGGCGGAGAAGTTATCATAGATTTGCACAAGCTTACGGAGGATCAGTCGGAGGCTCCCGCAGTTATGGTGGCAGAAGGTGCTGAAGCAGAGCCTGAATCAAACGACCCTGAAGCTGTCGACCTTACGAGCGTTACTGAGCTCGCCCCAGAGACGGTGGCGAGAACTGAAGACGAAGAGAGCGAGGAGACGACCTCACCGCCGGTAGTAGTAAACGCAGCGGGCAGCGGTAGTGCTGGTCGGTCGACGCCAAATACACCGAGCAGTCCCTTTGGTAGCAACAGGACTCCCTACGGTAGCAGAGGCTCTGGCGGCCGTGGCCGTCCGCCCGTGCCACCGCAGCAAAACGGTACACCTGGTGGCCCGGCTGGCCCGAACAACCCCTTGTACCAGTATAATATGATGCCGCCGGCACCGCAGGCGAACATGGATGTCGCTCCTGCAAATACCACGAAAGTGCAGCAAGCCATAGACGATGCCGAATACTACGGACGCAAGCGAGGACGCAGCGAAGGTTTCTGGACAGGGGCATTACTAGTCGGTGGCTATGAGCATTTCAAGCACCGTCGACGTGAAAAACGGATTAATAAAAAATTCAAAGCCGAACAGACAAATCATGCCAAAACACTCGAAGATATACGCTGGGATAGAACCCGTACGGAACAGAACGAGAAACTCGTAGCCGCTGAAGCCACTAAATACAGCAAACCGGAGTATGCTCGGGGCCTACAGGCTGCCGAGCAAGTAAAGCCAGACAGTGAAGAATCCCACCGCTTACAACGTGAGCTAGAGGTTGAAAAACAGCGTCAACTTGAAAGTATAGAAATTCCAGCCGGACATCACGTCGAGCGCAGTGCTTGGCACAGTGTAGAAGTTGACGAACACGGTAGGGCGGTCGAAAACTCTGCCATAGACTATGGGCACGAGTATTACCAAGAGCGAACACACGAGGCTCCGCCTGTCGATAAGACGAAACTCGAAAATGTCACGGGCGGTGTCGCTCTCACTGCGGCCGCGATGAGTGATGTGGACGAAGACGACCAATCGGCAGAAGCACAACTCAGTAGGGAAAACCGAGCACTCGCTGAACAACATATGGCACAGTCAACAAACAGTTCCTCTCCTAAAAAATCTCAGCGCTCGGTGAAGGCCGTATCGATGCCCTCAGACACCATCGTCGGACTCATCCCCTGGATAATCGTACTTATTATCATCGTCGTGTTGATCAGAGTCATCCACTAAAAGATAGAGGGTCTCTCTTTTAGACAACAAATTCTTGACGGAGCCATTCATCCAGGCTGTCACCACCGCCAGCAGTCAAGCAAAGTACAGTGTCACCACTGTCTAGGTGTGTCTGAATACGTTGTTTGAGCGAATCATCAAGTGCCGCCGCTTCGCTGTGCGTCTGAGCAGTGTCCGACAGAAGCTGCCGAAGCTTATCTGGAGTCAGCATCTCTAGGGATTCATCTTCTCTGGCAAGATAACTAGGTATGATATAAAGTTGCTTAACGCTGTCAAACAAATGTCTTAGATCATCTTTGATGAAATGTTGTCGAGTGTTGTGAAGCCCTTCGTACACAACTACAAGCTTATCGTCAGCAGTCTCATGGCCTAGCTGCAGCGCTCCGCGAATCTTTTCGGGTGTATGAGCGTAATCACTGTACAAACCAGGTACAAGCAGTTCAAAACGACGAGAGACACCCGGGAATTGCTCTAGGAGCGTGAGCAGCTCGCTAAGAGACGCACTAGTAACACTTACCAGGGCATTGGCCACTTGCCAGGCATCTCGGCGGTTGACGAGTCCAGCGAGTTGAATCCTGCTGATGTCTTCGGCTCCATCCGGCAGGACAATGTCCGTTACTTCTGGCTGTCCGGTTATACGTTCGACATCGCTTTGCCATAGAATTGCCCGCTCACTTTGTCCGATGAAATCACGAAATGCCTGGTAGTACTCTTCTCGAGTTGGATAAATATCCGGATGGTCCCAATCAATACCAGTGATTACGCTTAGCGTGGGGTGAAAATGCAGGAAATTACGGTCAAATTCGTCACATTCGTAGATAAAATATTCTGCGTCCTCTTCGTAAGCACCCATCTCAGCAAAGCTGCTTTTGGCCGGTAGGATATAGCCGATTGGCAAGCCGAGTTGTTTCATTACCCACACGGCCATGGCGGTCGTAGTGGTTTTGCCATGCGTACCGGCGATAGCGACAAGCTTTAGATGTTTCTGGGCCAGAATCTCGTTCAGTAATTCATCGCGTTTACTCATACGGATGCCGTGTTCACGGCAAAATTGAAACTCCGGAGCGTCCGGTTGCTCTATGGCCACTGCGGATGAGTACACATACCAGTCGATGGCGCTTCTTCGGTGGACGGACTCAATCGAATCTACATCTTGTCCGACGGTGATGTCGGATATGCCGTGCTTCTTTAAGTAATCGATGTAGGCAGAGTCTTGCTTGTCGGACCCGGAGACGGTAAAACCAGCCTGCTTAGCGACCAAGGCAAGTGGTCCGATACCGGTGCCACCAATGCCAGAGAAGAAAATATGCATAGCTTCATTGTACCAACCTGGTGCCCTAAACCTAAGCACGAGAAATACCGAGAGCTTGCGAGTTACAAAATTCTTCGCCATAATCATAAGCAAGATGCATATAAAGACAATGCGACAGGCATGGCATTACATACGCAAGATACACCCGTGGTATTTTCTTATCCTTACACTCATCTTCGGGGCTATCAGTCTCGTGCAACTGCGGCACAATAACGAGGACATGATTGTACACCGCGACGCCGTCTACGTGGCCGATAAAAACAATGGCGATGTCGAGGGGGCTCTGCGTGAGCTGCGTACCTATGTCTATAGCCATATGAATACAAGTCTGACCTCTGGTAAAAATGCCGTTTATCCACCCATCCAGCTGAAGTACACCTATGAGCGTGAGCAGGCAAAACAACAAGCTCAGCTTGGCCCAGGGAACAGTAATCTATACCACGAGGCAGAGGTTGCCTGCGAAAGCCAAGGCTCTGGTGGCGCTGGTGCTGCAACCATTGCGTGTATAGAAGATTACACCTCGACACGGGGAGTAGTCCTCGCTAGTATCCCAGAAGGCCTCTATAAGTTTGATTTTACATCAGCCAAATGGTCACCAGACCTGGCAGGCTGGACCATAGTTGCGACCGTCGTAAGCGTACTGCTTTTCGTTGATACTGCCGCCTACCGCTGGTTGACGAAGCGATATTCCTAGGTAGAAAGTCGGGTGTAGCACCAGACACATCCTGTCACGGCTCAGCGAAGCGCAGTCAACAACCGACCTTGGAGCCACCCCCGGACGTTTCATGGCACTATCATGTGGTGCAAGTTTTCGGCCCAAGCAAAACGCCCCAGAAAACCGGGGCGTTTTGGTAGCTAACTCGTAGTGAGCTATACGCGAGGAACTTGCTGACTAAGGCTTAGCAGGCGACTTAGTTGCCTGAGATGCTTGGTCGCTAGACTGGCTTGGCGTATTCGCAGCCGGAGTCTGGCTGGTCGTTTGACTACAGTTAGGACCGTTCGGGTTCTGTTTCTTAAAGTCGGCAATGCTTTGAGCCACTTTCCCGTCCTTGTTAATATTCTCCCAGAAGGTTACCTGAGTACGATTTATTAACATCTGGTCTGTCGGGAAGTGAATCTGCTGACAACCAAGCTTGACGAGCGTGTAGTCGCCGCTAGTGGCCTCGGTGGTTGTACTAGTCGAGGACTGTGACAAGTAGTAGATGTTTCGTAGGTCAATAAAATTCGAGTTAAGCTGTGAGATATTACCAAAGTACACCTGGCCGTTATTAAGGAACACTGCTTGGTACTGAGAGGTGTTTACTTGTTTGCTCTCATCGGCAACGCTTGAATTCATGCGAGCCAGCGCAAAAGCTGCGGTGAGCAGGAGCACGACGACCCCCACTAGGGCTAGACCATTCAGCATTGTCAGCCAATTTGGGAGGTTTCGCTTGCGCTTACCGTCCTTGTTGTCATGTTTCTTGATGGGCTCTGGACCCATGCCTTGGTTAACGGTTACTTGCTCCGGCCTGTTGGCGGGCGTCGGAGAATTGAGACGAAAATCCATATCTACCACCTTCTAGAGATAAATTATATTTACTTACAAACATAAGTGTAATACATCAGGGGTGTCTGTAGCAACACAAAAATGTTACAGGGGTAGTTGTAAGATTAACAGTTGACAAAACATTTGCGACAGATGTATGTTAGGGGTACCAACTTAAGTTATAGAGGGGAGCACGTACGCATATGGCATACACGCACACTAACTCAAAAGGTGTTACATACCACTTGAACTCAAAGAAAGTTACGCTTCGTGGTGGCAAAGAGCAGACAATTTACTATTTCTCTAAGGACGACCGCCCAGAGGCTTGTGAGCTACCAGCAGGTTTCGTAGTCAATGAAAACCCACGCAACGGTTTCTTGACCGTCAAGCGCGCCTAGTTTTAGGAGCCAGTACACGTAAAACGCCCGGGTAACCGGGCGTTTTTTTGATGCTCGGCGTAGGGAACCACGCAATCAATGAAAATTACCACAATGCTGATACCCCAGTATGCTACAGTAAAATAATGCCAAAAACGAACTCAATAGTATCAGTCAAGGGGCTGACCAAACTGTATGACGATAAGCCCGTTGTCGATGGTATATCCTTCGACGTCAAAGAGGGCGAAATATTTGGCATACTCGGCCCTAATGGCGCCGGCAAGACGACAACCCTTGAGATGATTGAGACACTTCGCCAGATAGATGGTGGTACCGTTTCTGTCTGTGGTCTCGATGTCGCGTCGCAGCCTAATGAAGTCAAGCGCGTCATAGGCGTGCAACCGCAGACACCGGCCTTTCAGGACAAACAGAAGCTCGGTGAAATCATCGAGATGTTTGCTGCAGCCTACGGCGAAAAAGCGAATGTGCATGAATTTCTCGATGATGTGCAGCTTGGCGGCAGAGCCAACGCCTATGCCGAACAGCTCAGTGGCGGCCAGAAACAGCGTCTGAGCATCGCCGTCGCTCTGGTGCACAGCCCGCAAGTTTTTTTTCTCGATGAGCCGACGACAGGGCTAGACCCGCAAGCGCGGAGGAATCTCTGGGGACTTATCAAGATGGTGCGCGACCGTGGCGTCACCGTCATCATGACCACGCACTACATGGACGAAGCCGAGCTACTTTGTGACCGCGTAGCCATAATGGACGGTGGCAAGATTATCGAGCTAAACACCCCGAAAAAGCTCATTCGCTCTCTGTTAGACAGGGGATTTTCAAAAGAACAGCACGTTGAGCAGGCCGATCTCGAGGATGTCTTCATCGATTTGACGGGGAAGGGGCTGAGGGAATAGCCATGAAACAACAGCTTCGAACGGTACTCACCTTTACGAAACTTAGTACGCGGCGATTTTTCCGCGACCGGCTGGCAATCTTTTTCAGCATCCTCTTTCCGCTTATATTCCTCTTTGTCTTCGGGAGCATATCGAAAGGCAATGGCAGCCCCACCTTCAATGTGGCACTTTTCAATGAGTCCAATACTCCCTTCGCAAAACAGTTCGCCGGCGAAATAGAAAAGAGCAAAGTTTTCAAAGTGAATCAAAAGGTAACCGGCCTCGCCGACGCTAAGGATAGAATGAGCAAAAGCCAGATCGACGGCATCATCACGCTGCCGAGAACATTTGGCGAGGTCGACCCATCATCACAATATCCGAGGGGCGCCGTCCAGGTGCTGTATAGCCAGAGTAACTCAGGTACCGGTCAGACGCTCACAAGTATCCTAAATGGTACCATCAGCGCTATGAATGATAAGCTGACTGGCGCCAAACCGCCGCTGTCAGTGGTGGCGAGCACGGTGAACGATAAAAAACTCACCTCATTTGACTATACGTTCGCCGGTCTACTCGGATTCTCCATTATCGGCATCGGCATCTTCGGGCCTATCAATGTTTTCCCAGAGCTGAAAAAACAGGGTATATTGCGCCGCCTGCACACCACGCCACTGGCGGTCTGGCAGTATTTCATGTCCACCATGTTCAGCCAGGCGATAGTAGGTGTTGTCGCTATAGCCGTGCAGTTCGTCGTAGCCATCACGATCTTCAAACTGACTGTGGCTGGCAATTATCTCGAGATTATCGCTTTCACCGTTCTGAGTATCTTCATGATTCTCGGTATCGGGCTCGCCATCGGTGGATGGGCGAAGAATGAGCGCCAAGCGGCGCCGCTCAGCAACATCGTCGTATTTCCTATGATGTTCCTGTCCGGCACGTTCTTCCCACGCTATCTTATGCCTGACTGGCTGCAGCACCTTTCAGCCTACCTGCCTCTGACGCCCGTTATAGACGGTTTGCGTCTGCTGATAACTGAGGGCCAGCATCTGACCCAAATCGGCCCCCAACTAGGCGAAATAGGCATCTGGATGGTCGTCATATACGCCATAGCCTTCCGTGTCTTCCGCTGGGAATAGAACAGAGACAAACCCTTGCTTTTTTTGCTAGTTTATGCTAATGTTTACATATGGTAATTAAACGACCTTCTGGAGACCAGGCCCCCCGCTTGCCAAAAGTGCAGGAAGTGAGCCCTGAGCAGGGTGTACTAATAACCGGAAAAGTAACTGGCGGCGTTGCCCACATTAGCAGTGTAGAGCCCGAGGGTGTATTCCCGGAAGATATCACTTCTTCAATCGCGGGGCCAGAAAAGGTTGATCTAGATATATTCAATGGGTTCGTCAAGGGCGAAAAAGAACGAAGAAGGCGAATCAGTGAAGCAAATAGGGGCAAGCATACCGTTGGGTCACACGGACCATTTATAGGAGATGTGATGTCTGGTGGGGAAGTGGTTACCGAGCGCAATTATGAAGAGGTACGTGACCGTTGGAGTAGAGAACAGACAGAGATGGCCAAGACGCAACCATCTCTGTTCGAATCTGAAATTGGTGTGGCAGTTGGTGGATTAGCCTCAGCTCTTTCGATTGACGGTGAAAAGAAGCGCAAGGGTTCTCCTAGGCTTAGTCAAAAAGAACGACTGGCGGTAGTTATGGAACATGGCGTCAATCTGCGGTTTGCCCCGGGAACTGCTACTGAGTTGAAAGATGCTTTGTATTTCGAAAGCGACCCAGAAGATGCCGTCGAGACTACTCGGCGACAGCTAGACAAGATATACTGGTCAGCCTATGAATCGATTGGCCAGGCCGGTGATTACAAGGCTAAGTTAAGCCAGTGGCGCGGCCTACGGAGCGTTTACAGTAAGATTTATGAAATGGTTGACTATCAACAAAATGCTCGTCATTCGGTCACGGCTCTGACCGAGCTACTACAGCAGTTGGAGGGTGCTAATCCAGAGACACTAGTGAATGCTGTAGTGCCAGGTAATAGAGCAGCCGATGGTCCATTGATGAGAGATGCGGTATTGCGGCGTTTGGCCACCGGGCTACCCATTACAGAGGAAGCAAAAATGTTTGGGTCTAACATTGACGACGCTTTACGACCTGTTACAGACAGATGGGATACAACACCACGACTCGCCGCCCCCAATCTAGTCGAAAAACAATTGAGTCAGGGGCTTTACCCATATAGCGTGGAAGGTATGCACCGGCGGCACAAAATTCTGCATGATGTATTTACGGACCCTGAGATGAAGAGTGGTCGCCGGACGGCGCTTCGTACTGTTATCGGTTCTAGAACTGTCGGTGAGGTTAAGAAATTTGCAGGATTAGTTCTAGAGGCACAAACAAGGCGCGATCAATACTGGACTGTCAGGCTAGAAGCTATAGATACGACAAAATATCCTATGCCAACAGACGGTTCAGCAGAAAAGCCAAAACAGAAAAGGTAAGCTTGCTACAATAACGTATCATGCAGCAAGAATATGATTTGCCTAGGCCGTTCTTTGTGTTGGCGCCGATGGATGACGTGACAGACACGGTGTTTCGGCAGGTTGTGGCGTCGACTGCGCCACCGGACCTGTTTTTCACGGAGTTTGTTAATGTCGACGGGCTGATGAGTGTCGGCCGGCCTAATTTGCTCAAAAAGCTTCGCTTCGTTCCAGCGGAAGGGAAGGTGGTCGCGCAACTATGGGGGCTGAACCCAGATAATTTCCGCGCGGTCGCCGAACAAATTGCTGACGGCAGCTTGGCCAAAGAGCTTGGCCTACCTGATGGCGTCAACTTTGCTGGCATTGATTTGAATATGGGCTGCCCAGCCAAGGGTGAGGTCAAGAACGGTGCATGTGCGGCGCTCATACGCCGCGAAAGCTGGCCACTGGCCGAGCAGATTATCCGTGCCACACAAGAAGGGACTGCTGGCAAGATGCCGGTCAGCGTCAAGACGCGCACAGGTTTTAGTGAGGTGGATATGGAATGGTTCGACTTTTTGCTCAAGTTTGATATAGCTATGCTCACGGTTCACGGCCGCACCCGCAAACAGATGAGCAAAGTCCCAGCCGACTGGGGTATCATCGGCCAGGTGCGGGAGATACGTGACAAGCTCGGGATTAAGACACTCATCGTCGGCAACGGTGATGTATTTAGCCGAGCTCAGGGTGAGGAGTTAGCCCAGAAGTATGGACTCGATGGTATTATGATTGGCCGCGGTGTCTTCCACGACCCATTTGTCTTTGCGCAGCAATCCCCATGGGCTGGCTATACCAAAGAGCAGCGTATCGAACTATACCGCAAGCAAGTTCAGCTCTTTGCCGACACCTGGCAGTCAGGCGAGCGGCCACTCCATACGCTCAACAAATTTTGCAAAATTTATGTTCAGGGCTTTGATGGCGCCAAAGAACTACGTGAAAAACTGATGGATGCGGGTTCTGCCCCGGATTTGTTGCAGATTCTACAGTAGACAGTCTTATAACATAGGCTTATCCTGAAACATTGAAAAGGTGGCAAGCTAGGGCCTTGCCTGGACATAAATGCAAGAGGAGGAGAAGCGTATGTCACGTAGTGTGCAGACCATGGAGGCTCAATTTCCAATGACTCTTGAAGAGCAACCGAGTGTTCTGGCAGCAGAACTATTCGGACCTATAGCCGTAGCTGGAGAGACGACTGAGTTGGACTGGCACAGGCGAGCTCTGTGTGCGCAAACCGATCCAGAGGCATTTTTCCCCGAAAGAGGTGTTTCAACTAGTGAGGCTAAGAAGGTCTGTATGACTTGTGATGTGCGCTCCGAATGTCTAGAAGACGCACTTAAAAACGATGTGCGATTTGGTGTACTGGGTGGCCTAACCGATCGTGAGCGCCGCAAACTTAAGCGCCGACTTGGCTAGCCTACGGCACGGTTATAAATTACGCCCTCCATTCTCTTAGCTAACTGTATAATAGCTGTATGATTACTGCCCAAAATCTTTCAAAGAAGTATAAAAAGAAACTGGCAGTCGATGACCTCAGTTTTTCTGTGAAGACTGGCCGGGTGACGGGGTTTCTGGGACCGAATGGCGCCGGTAAATCGACTACCATGCGCCTAATGCTGGGGCTAGACGGTGGTGCTGGACAGACGCTTTTCGATGGCAAGCCGCTCCATATGCACAAACAGCCTTCGAAAGTTGCTGGCATCTTGCTCGAGGCCAAGGCCTACCACCCGACACGTTCGGCGCGCAATCATCTGCGCATACTGGCCGATGCAGGCGGATTGCCGCTCAGCCGAGTCGACAAAGTGCTCGACACCGTCGGTCTTAACGATGTTGCCACCAAAAGCCCAGGCAAATTCAGCCTCGGTATGAGCCAACGGCTCGGAATTGCCGCTGCGCTACTCGGCGAACCGAAGTATCTTATACTAGATGAGCCGGCCAACGGGCTCGATCCAGAGGGCATCGCTTGGTTACGCCAATTTATCAAAGACTACGCCGATAAAGGCAATGCGGTGTTTGTCTCGAGCCACCTGCTGAGTGAAATGGCGCAAATGGCCGATGATGTCGTGGTAATCGGCAGGGGCAAGCTGATAGCAGATACCTCTATGTCGAAGCTTATCGCACAAAACGGTCACTCAGGAGTATTCGTGCGCTCCCCTAAACTTTCGGTACTTGAGCGCGCGTTGCATGGTCACAGGGCTGACGCACAAAAAATAGACGGCGGTCTGAAAGTATCAGGCTTGAGCATCGAGGAAATCGGCAAACTAGCATTCGAAAACAATGTCCCCTTGTATGAGCTAGCCACAAAAGAAGCATCTCTCGAAGAAGCGTTCCTCGAAATGACTGTCGGTGCCGAAGAGTACGGCGGGAAGCTAAGGGACAAAAAGTGAAAAGTGCACTCAAGGCAGAATTTCGTAAACTTCTCAGCGTTCGCTCGACGTATTTCATATCGCTCTTTGCGCTCGGGCTGCTGACATTCATATCGCTCTACGTCGAAAGCTATCAAAATGGCGCGGCGAATGTCGCTGCCGGCGGTAGCCTCTTTCTAGCTAGTTCAATCAACCAACATAGCGGCATATTGGCTGTCTTCGGTTCTATCGTCGCCCTGCTGCTGCTGGCGCACGAGTACCGCTATGGCACTATCGTCTACACGCTCACAGCGAATAGGAGCCGCAGTAAGGTGCTACTGGCCAAAATACTGGTCGTATTCACGTACATACTCGTACTGACTGTGGTCGGTGTGCTGCTGGGTCTCTGGCTGATGACCGTCGGTCTGCATTGGGCGGGCGTGACCATGCCACACCAGAATCTCTCAATGGTTGATTATTTCGGAAAGGCCCTGTTCTACACGGAAGGTTATGCGCTTGCTGCATTATTAATCGTGGCGCTGGTACGCAACCAAGTGGCCGCATTGGTAATTTTCTTCATAGAGCCGGGGACATTCGAAGGTCTAATGGGCTTGCTGCTCAAGCACAATTCGGTCTACATGCCATTTACTGCACTCGGGCAGATGATTATACCGCCCGTCAAAGAAGTCGGTCGACACAGACCCGTTATCCCGGACGTCGGCTCGCTCTCGCCCGGGAAGGCAGCCTTGGTCTTCGGTGCGTATCTCATCGGCGGCTGGCTGATAGCCTGGTATCTATTTGTCAAACACGACGCCAATTAAATAATAGTATGCTTCGCCCCTTATGGTGGGGGTACTTGGATTTGAACCAAGGACCAATCAGTTATGAGCCGACTGCTCTAACCACTGAGCTATACCCCCACCATAAGGGTCTAAACTCGTGAAAATTATAGCAGATTTAAGGGGTGATATACTAGATGTGTGATTGGCAAGACAAAAATAGTTGAAATCTGGCAGCGTTACGAACTGCCCGTCAGAGAGTATATCGTCAGCCTACGTGACGTGCGCAACGTCGGTTCGCTGGCATTTGTGGTGCTGGTGCTACTCATCAGCTGGAGCGGCATAAAGGCTATCCAGACAAATTATGGGCTCGAGAAACAGGTGAAACAGATGCAGCAGCAGAATAATATCGCCAGTCTAGAGAATGAGAACCTTGCGCTACGAAATGCCTACTTCAACACTAGCCAGTACCTAGAGGTTTCCGCCCGCGAGAATTTCGGCCTCGCGAAGCCCGGCGAAACGGTGCTGCTCGTGCCGAAGACGACTGCGCTCGCACATACTGTACCGCAGCCATCTACAGAGGACACGACTATCCTGGCTAAAAACCTACCGTTTTGGCAGACTAACTTCCGCGATTGGATGAATTTCTTCCTCCACAGGGGATAAACGAAAACGTACTCGACTAGGTATGTGCAATCGAACTGGAACCTAATTGCCCATGAGATTTACAGATGGCAGTAGCTATATTGAAGTAAATATACGTTAATTATACTCAATTATACTGTAGATTAACGATGTATTGACTATAAAACGTTAATTTAGTATACTTATTGGTATGATTAACGTAGTTACACGACAAACTATTACTAGGCTAAAACAAGAATTCGAGACGCTTAAACGGGGCAAAGAATCCTTACTTAAGCTGCTTGACGAGGCAGAACTTCCTGAGCTCGTATATAACTCAAACGCAATCGAGAACTCAACGCTTACGTTGAAAGAGACAGAACGTATCCTTCTGGAACAGGAAGTTATGCGCCAAGTAAGCGTTCGTGAACTATTCGAGACCAAGAACCTCGCTCGTGTTACGGAGTTCCTACGTAGCCGGTCAAATATTTCACTTGACGGCGAGACAATGCTGTTGCTCCACCATATGCTTATCGGCGGCATCAATGACATGGTCGCCGGCCGTTTTCGGGATGCGCATGAGTATGTGCGCGTAGGTACACATATTGCCCCGGCACCAGAACAGGTCAGGCTACTACTTAATGATTTACTAGCCAAATATGAAAGTAACCATGAGCAGTATTTTCTGGAGCGAATCTCTTACTTCCATCTGGAGTTTGAGCGCATCCACCCCTTCGTAGATGGTAATGGTCGCATTGGTCGCGTGCTGATCAATCTTCAGCTTGCGAAGCTTGGTTTCCCGCCCGCTATTATTCGTAACAAGGGTAAGCGGGACTATTACTACTCCGCGTTCCATGCTTTCCAAGAAGACGGCAAGACGACTATTCTAGATCGCCAACTGGCATTGGCCCTGATGGAGTCGTTACATAAGCGACTTGCCTACCTTAAAGGACAAGAAATAGTTAAGCTATCCGAATATGCAAAAGGTGAAAGTTCTTCTATTAATAGTCTTATTAATGCTGCACGGCGCCAAACCATTCCGGCATTTCGTGAAAAAGGTATTTGGAAAATCGGTACTTAATATGTCTCTGGAAATAAGAAAAAATCTGTTATTACGATAGATTTTTGAATACTTATGGTTTAGTAAATGCAATCGGATTGAGACCTAACTAGGAGAGAACTGCTAAGCTGGAAGACGTTATCTAGCCAGAGTATGTTGGCTGCTTAAGACTCGCTATCTAATTCAACTCGTATAAATTCAGCATTCCCCATTTGGTTAACAGGATCAAAGTCTTCAAATCGTGTCTTACCCTTTGCTACTTGTAGGAAATAAAAGCCGGAAGTGGCATGCCCAACGACAACTGTAGCGCCCTCTGACTTGTCAGCTATCTGTTTAACTTTGCTTAAAGCAATCTGTAGTCTGGCAATTAATTCGGCCTGTGGCTCAAAACTATTCTCTGTATCATTCTGGAAAAAATACTCATTCTCATTCACTTTTGGCTTGCCTTCTAGTACTCCCATGCGACGTTCATGAAGCTCATCTACTATTACTATTTCATGAACTGGAATTCCCAATTCGGCAGCAATGATTTCCGCTGTTTGCTGGGCTCTTATAAATGGAGAGCAGACTATCTTGGTAACGCCTTCATTTCTCAAATCCTGTCCAGTGACCCTAGCTTGCTCCAATCCTTCTTCGGCCAACTGGGTTTCAGGTGTGCCGACAATAGCACTTGCATTGGCTATACTTTTTCCATGGCGTACAAATATAATTGATGACATATCTATAGCTATGATATCAGACTACCGCACTTTGAGTACGGTCGAGCTCTTGTTCTATAAGTTGAACGGCATGATACCAGTCTGTGGCTCGCCATTCTGGTGGATAATTATGACCTGTTTCATTGTAAGGCTGTGGTATAAGTACAGCCGGCACTCCATGGCGAACAGCACTTTCGCAATATTTGACCGCATCATCTGCAAGGATATCACCACCAAGCTCTTTGACTATCTCACCTTTTTCGCGATGCTGATCATTCGCTGGCTCAGTAGTGAAGTAGACCTGAGATATAAGGCTACCAAAATGCTCAGATATTGCCTGTCGAGTAGGCTCATTAAACTCATCGTAATTACGAGATGTTAAGGCGACTATAGTTGCTCTTCGGGACAAACGTTCCAGCGCTCTTTTAGCTCCTTCTACCTGTGTATAGCGGTAAGTCTCATACTGAAATTTATGAAACTGATCAACCCCATCTACGACAAACTTCGCCCTATCATGCTCAGCATTGTGGTTAAAAATATCTTCCACTTTATGGTCAGTGCCGTTTGTTATATTTGCAGCGTTGACAGCATCAGCAGGTGTATTAAAAAGAACTCCATCAATATCCACTACTACAATTGGCTTATCTTCAATCAGTTCAGGCATAGATTTATTATAGATTTGATAACCTAAATCACAAAGTTCGATTCAAATAAAGAGAATCTTATAAACGGTTCTAGTAATTTCTACGTTACATAGAAATGGTTGAGTACGTACAATCGAATTGGAACCTGATTGCCCATGAGATTTACAGATGGCAGCAGCTTCAGGTCTTTATTTCAACTTCTATATAGTCAGCATTGCTCATCAAGGCAGGGGAATCGATTTGGTCGACAGTGGTCTTACCAACGGCGACTTGCATTAGATAAAAGCCTGATATGGAATGGCCTGTTACTAAAACCTTATTCGTTTTACTTAGATCTTTGATAATTTTCAGGCAGTTCTGCATTCGTTTGATCAGATTTGCTCGTGACTCGATACCCTCACTTTGTTCATCCGTAAAGTACCACAACCCATCTTGCTCCTTTGGCTTGCCTTCTAGGGCTCCTAATCCGCGCTCAGCAAGCTCATCAATAATCTTTACGTGAGCTAGATCGATTCCGAGTTCGCCAGCAATAGTCTCGGCGGTTTGTTGCGCTCTTAGATAGGGTGAAGAAACAATCATCGTAACGCCCAAACTCTTGACCTCAGTGCCGGTTTTTCTGGCCTGTTCAATACCCGTTTCCGTAAGTGGAGGTTGCGAGTCTGCAATAACGCCATCAGCATTGGCTTGGCTTTGGCCGTGACGAACAAAAATAAAGCTTGTCATACGTGTCCATCATATCAGTATTAAAACAAAAAAAGGCCAAAGTGGCCTCTTTACAGTTTCCATGTTACATAGAAATGGTAGCCCATGTACGTTCGAATTGGAACGTTATCTTTTCAGAGCTAGCAAGATGGAAAGGCGTATATAGGGGCAACATTCTGTCGAGTTACGTTACCGTGTCACACCAGAACCTATACGAGTAATAGCAAAAGCCCCGCGGTTACTCCAGCTATGCCCAGAGCCTTTTGAAGCGTAAGCTCGTCCTTGAACAACAGGACAGCGAGTACAGTAACTAATGAAATCGAACCGGCATTTATAGCATTCACATAACCCACGTTTGGTGCCATTCGGATGGCCTCAAACTGCCCGAGGTTAAAAAGTGTAGAGAATACACCCGTCCCTAGCAATAAGAGCCAGTGTGGTGTTGATATGCCCCGGAACGTCTTACGGCTCATCTTATCGGTAGCTACTATACAGACCGTTACGAGAGTGTAGAGATAAATTAAAAATGCATACGTCGATACGCCGTGCGAGAACAAGTATTTAGACGAGAGAGATAACATACCCCATGCAAAAAACGCACCAAATGACAATAATATCCAGTTATTGCTCTTAACATCCTTTGCGGCCTTACGATTCACCATGATGAGCGCAGAGAAGGCTACGATGAGTAAGATTGCAATCGCCTTACGCAGTGATAGGCCCTGATTTAGGAAGGTTACCGCCACAATTGTCGTGAATAGAACATAACTTTTAGACAGCACCAAGCTGTAGCCAGGATTAGGTGCAATATCGATTGCCTTCAATGAAACCGTATTGCCACCGTAGGCAAAAACGACCGCCGCGATAACCAGAATCATTAGGTGCAATGTAGAAATCGAAAATCTGATGTTTGATGAAGCTCCGATAATTGCGTAGGCAACTAGCGGAATCGCAAACATAGCAAGATTAGTAAGCGCAATCGGCACTTTAACGAGCGACGATTTTCTGACAAGCAAATACAGCGCGACTGACGAGAAGAACATCAGCAAACTGTAGGCAATCCAGTTCATCAAGCTATCATATCAAACAAAATAGTAATGTCCTCTGAAGGCAGCCTGATTTGCATATAGGCTATAAGTATGCTATTAATGTATTATTATGTCTAGCTTTGGTGAAGAATTAAATCTTGCTGCGCAAACAGCACTAAGTAATAAAGCAGAACAAATTGTTCGCAAAGAAGAACAGCAGCTGTTAGAGGCGGAGAGGAATGAGAGATATCGAGTAGCAAGAGAAGAGGAGAAAAAGAGGAACAACATAAAATGGGAGCCCCTGCTTGAGGCAATGGGTTCATTGGCGCTTGAAGCGGCAAATTACTTGCAAACTCATGGCGCCCCTCCCGAAGCAGAGGTGCGCAGGATTATCAGAGAACGTAAACAAAACCTCTTGCTTGGCGCTAAAACATTTACTAAGCTTATACCCGCATGGATAATTACGCAGCATTCTGCTATAGAATTCTCCGATAGCGACACCAGGACTAGTAGAGGGGTTTGGACAGTTACGACCGGATCCGCTCTTGGAGTCGATGGTAATTTATATGACATTGCGGATAGAAATACTGGGCACCCTGGTAAGTTTATTGCAGAAACTTCTCTTAGGGAAGATTCCCGGTTGGAGCCGGAAACAAAGATTGACAAACAATTTGAATGCTTTGGCCCTAACCCATTTCCCCATAATTATCAACCCGATCCTGAACAAGTACTATATGCCTGGAAGGGTACATTGCGTAGCTTTGTCGTAAAGACAATGACGAGCAGTTAGCAAAATCTCCCAATACAAATTATCGAAGCTTTCAGCATATAGCAGTACTCGGTCACGTTCTGCCACCCTCGTATTTCGTCTTTGCAAACAATTTTCAAGAGAAAGTTAGTTTCAAAACTGCCACTGACAGTTTTCACCTGAGACCTCATTAGCATCTCACATTCGAGTCTAGAACATGACCAAAGAAAAAGACCCATCTTTCGATGAGCCTTTTTCTTTGGTTGAGTACGTGCAATCGGAATGGAACCTAATAGCGAGCGAATTACTTCGTTGGAATCGAGCTCTGGCTTAAAGTCATATTATTTGCAACAGTAAGCAGGACTTGAAACTAGCCATAAAGCTGAGAATGAGTTCCAATCTTATCAAAAATTGCCTCATCCTCTTTTTGTAAGTATAGCGCTCGATAATCACCAGTTATATTTATACTTCGGTAGCTTGCATATTTGCCTTTTAACGCATGGTTGCGCAAGCTCGGGTGCAAAGGGTTGTTTCGAAATATAGAGACACGCGCAAAAAGTTGCGCCTGTAGTTTTGGGGATAATTTTTCGGCTTGTTTTATAAACTCTTTTGAGTAAGTGAGTTTCATTTGAACTTAAGTTTGCTAGCCAGAAAGTCGAGCGCCTGGTCGTTGTCGTCGAAGCTATAGTAATCACCTGCTTCGATCTGCTTTCGAGATGCAGTCAATTCTTTTGCTGTTTTTGCGTTGGGGGCTTCAGGCACATCAAAAGTGACACTTTGCTCAGCGGCAAATCGTCGAAGTTCGTTGTTCAAAACTGCACTAACACTAATCCCAAGCTTATCAGCTGCTTTAGCAGCCAACTTCTTGAGCTCTGGATCAGTCTTTAAATTTATTACTGCATATTTACTCATACCAAAAGTATATACCTTTGGCTAAAGTTTGTAAATATAAAAATACTATCGACTTTATGAAAGAATTCTTGTTAGCTCTTTGGCAATAATCTCGTATGCCAGATCGTTGAAATGAACACCATCTTCGATATGGTATTCAACGCCACTATCAAGCAGTGGTTTGAAAACTGTAAATGAGTCTATGTACTCGACTTCATGTGCTTCACATACTGATTTAGCTGCATCATGATACTGTTTTATTTCTTTGATGCTACGATTTTTGTCAGTACTTGCAATTTTCACTTCATCTACGGGCGTAGGCAGAAAGTAAATAATTCTGGATCCCTCAAATGCGTTAAATATTTTAGGAATGTTTTCTTTGAATTTTTCTAACGGAACTTGCTTCCATGGAGCCGCATCGTTAGTACCTAATGAAACGATTAAAAGGTCTGGTTTGAGTCGTGCTATGTAAGGTGCCTTTGCAACACAGTCATTTGTGTCCCATCCACCTACCGCACAATTATAAAAATCATAACCCTGGGCAGCTTCTTCAAACATGATAATTCTATGCTTGCCAGCTTGGGCAAATAGACTATCCCCAAAAAGTACAGCTTTCTTCATGCAACAATAATAACAAATAACCAAACAATACTCGCACGGAAGAACAGGGGTAAATTAAAAACGATTCCGAATTATTGAAATTATGGAACCGTTTCGTATCTGACAGTTTGATTTGGTTGCGGGACCAGGACTCGAACCTGGGACCTCATGGTTATGAGCCATGCGAGCTGCCGCTGCTCCATCCCGCGATATTAGGTATGAGACAAACTTACTGTTTTTCTCATAGCGTCGGGCAAAAATGAGATTTTTAGACCGACTGCTTTTCCCTTTCGGAAGCCGTTGTATTGTACCAAACAGAGGTGATATTGTCAAACCCCAGATGGGGCGGTGGAGGGATAGCATAGAGGGGAGTCTAACACCTATGCCGAGCTGATGAGTACGCTTAGCCAGACAATAAATATTGACAAAACGTAAGCTTTTTGCTATACTACATATTAGTTTTGAGGGCGCTTACTCTTCCACGACTACGCTCCCGAAAAACAAAAACAATCGATAGTGTTCATATCAGCCAACCTGCCAATTGGGCAGGGCACCACGCAAAAATGGCTCGAAGCATGAATGCTCGCAAACACACAAAAACACCAGTAGAAGGCGTCATGCGAGTAACGCCCCTAGCTATGCTTTTGTGCCAATATAAACCATAACAAACACCAAAACCCAAAAGAAAGGCAAGCCAACCTATGTTGTTTGCCATCAACCAAGGCTGGGCTTACGAACTGGTGCCATGCACCGACCAAGCAATCCTAGCCCTGGACGAAGAAATACTCAAACTGTAAATCTTCGTCTCGCCACTAGCCCCTATCCTCACAAAAGGATAGTAGGGCTTTTTGGCGTTTCTTAGTTTCTCGCTAGGGTTTAAAAGGTACGCTTTTTGCCGTACAATGTATCGAAGTAATGACAGACAAAGAAGACGGTTTTCGGACCCGCCAGGGTAGTAGTATCGATGGCTTTTTGACTGGTGCCGGCCAACAGCCTAGGCGACCTTTGTACCGCGGTTCTCCTTTACCCGTTCAACCCCAGAGCCCCCCTACTACCGGCAAACCTCAGGCCGAACCTATGTCTGACATCGTAGCTCCAGGTACCCACCGGTCGATGCCTCCTAAAGCCTGGCAGCCGCAGCCATTCGTACCTGCGAATGAGGCTCGGGCACAGGCGGTCTCTGCCTCAACCCCAGTGCAAGTACCTGCCCGTCGAGAACAGCGCATCCGACCGGCCGCCGAGTTGAAGCCGCAGGCTGCGGCCAAACCCGCCAAACAGAAACAAAAGGGTCGTTTTAAACGCACGCTCAAAAAAGTACTCAAGATATTCGGCATCATTCTCCTCGTCGCCGTACTCGCCTTCGGTGCTCGTTTCTACAAAGATATCGCCAAACTGACGGGCAATAGAAACCCCTTTAGCCTATTCGGCGCTTTCCGACCGGCTCATCTCGATAACGAAAATGGACGCATCAACATACTCGTCGCTGGCAACTCAGCCGATGATGCAGGGCACAATGGGGCCTCGCTGACAGACTCTATCATGGTCATGAGCGTCAACACTCGCAACAACACCGCCATGATGCTAAGCGTACCGCGTGACCTATGGGTCAATGTGCCAGGCAATGGTCACTCTAAAATAAATGCTGCTTATACCTATGGAGGGATGGATGCGCTGAAAGGCGTCATCGAAGATAACTTAGATATACCCATACACTACACCGTTTTGGTTAATTATTCTGCCTTCCGCGACCTCGTGAATGCCGTCGGTGGTATCACGATTAAGATAGACAGCCCGGACCGACGCGGTATCTACGATAGTAGCCTCGACTACACGACGCGCAATTGTTGTGCTCTGGCGAAGTACCCGAATGGCTCTGTAAACCTCGATGGCAAACAGGCCCTGAACCTCGCTCGTGCTCGAGGTGATGGCTATGGCTCATATGGTTTCCCGGGCACTGATTTTACCCGTACAGAGTACCAGCGCAAGATGCTGCTTGCCATAAAAGATAAGGCCTCCAGTACGAGCGTCATCGCTAACCCATTCAAAGTCAGTAACCTTGTCGATGCTGTCGGTAGAAACGTCAAGACCGATCTACAGCTCAGTCAGCTGCAGACCCTATACACATACATGAAAAAGATCCCGGACAATAAAATAGACTCGTACAATATCAATACGCTGAAGGGTGACAATACGACTATGCTCGCCAACTACACTACCAAAGATGGGCAATCAGCCCTCATCCCCGCTGCTGGCATAGACGATTTCGCTGAAATCGCCGCACAGATTCAGAAGCTTTTCACCGCAACACCAATAGAAAAGGAAGCAGCTAGCATCGTGCTACTGAACGGTACCAACACCGTTGGGCTGGCTCATACTCAAGCCACAACGCTCTCGAAGCTAGGGATGATCGTAGCGGCGCAAAGCGATGCACCGGCCAACCAACAAACGACCACCATCGTCGACAGCTCTGATGGCAAAAAGTCCAATACACTCGTCGAGCTCAAGAGGCGCTATAGTGCATCGGTCGTGACAAACAAGACACTCGCCGCTGATTACCCAGGCGCTGATTTCATCGTGATTATCGGACAGAATGTCGCCGCTCAGCAGGCCGCCGCGGCAAAAGTAAGTAACAAGTAGCTGACACTGACTAGCCAGAAAGGATATACTACTATGGATATGAAGTTTCCGAAAACACTCGCACAGTACGGCAAACTATTGGCATGGCTTATGACCCTTACAATACTCTTCGGTACTATGTACGGTCTCGTTCAGCAGCAGAACCGCCTCACGGCCAATGACATGCCGACGATGCTTGCCACAGAAGCAGCTCGACTCATTAACGGAGGGCTTGATGCCTCGACCGTCGGCAATAGTTCACCTCAAGATATCAGTACGACCCGCGTGCCATTCATCATTGTCTACGACAAAAAGGGCAAATCGGTCGGCGGCTCTGGCTACCTCGATAAGAAACTGGCGCAGATTCCGCTCGGTGTCTTGCAGCATGCCACGGCTATTAAACCGAATGCTGTGACCTGGCAGCCAAAGTCTGGCGTCCGGTTGGCGACGGTCACCGTGGCAACGAAGAACAACTACGTCGTTGGCGCTCAATCGCTCAAAGCCACCGAAGACCGCGATAGCACACTCCTCAAGCTCACCGCTCTCGGCTACGGCCTCTCTCTCGCTGTTATGGTCGGGTACTATGTACTTCGTCGGTACGCATAAGCAGCCTCTGGAAATAGCTCTCCTAATCTGTTACAATCACACCTGTCCTTCTTTTTCATCCACCTTGGCATAAGGGGAAAGTGCAAGCATAGGTAACTATGGCGGCGTAGCTCAGCTGGTTAGAGCACAGGACTCATAAGCCTGGGGTCAGTGGTTCAAGTCCACTCGTCGCTACCAAGAAAAGTGTCCCACCGAAAGGTGGGGCATTTTTCATGTGAGTTGGGTTATCTCCGCGTTTGGCATGGTAGCTGTGGCATCGGCGAAGGGCATATCTGGCTGGTAGAGGCTGCGGAGAGCACGGATGAAGGCGCCGTGGCTGACAAGTAGCACATTCTGGTCTGGTAGTGCCTCGAGCCAGGCTTTAGCTTCTCTAGCACGCTGCATAATGTGCTCGTACGGTTCGGCGCTCGGTTCATCGCTGAAGCCTATACCAGGGTGCCACACGGCACCTTCGAGTTTACCGAAGTCGCGTTCGGCTAGCAAAGGGTTGGCGACAATCTTCTCCGGTGGGTATCCGATCTCGCGGGCGATGATTTCGGCTGTTTCGTATGACCTGATAAGCGGGGAGGTGACGATGAAGTCAAACTGATACTGCTGTGCCTGCACACCCGCTTGCCGAGCCTGCTCACGACCCTCATCGACGAGCGGCGTGTCGGTGATGCCCGCCAGCAAACCTTGTTTATTCATGAGGCTAAGTCCGTGACGACAGTAGTACAGATGTTTCATATGAGTCCAGTATAACATTGGGAAAAAGGTAGATTATGCGATAAAAGCTGTGCTTAAACGGCTGCCTTCGTTATAGCTGCGACTGTCAAAATTTCATCGTTCAAGCACGTTGACTTACCAACTTTTCATCAGCCGACCGTAAATATAGAACTTCAGCAGGCCTTCGTACCAATGTCTGATTGATGATGCCTCAGACGGGAAAAGACGTTCATTGCTACAATAGGGGTATATGAATATTGAAGTGCCGGCCGGAAAGTATGTCGTGGCGGTGAGTGGTGGGGTGGACAGCGTCGTGCTTTTGCACTTGATTGTCCAACTGAAACAAAGCCCCAACTACCAACTGGTGGTGGCGCATTTCGACCATGGTATTAGAGCCGATTCGGCTGAGGATAGAATATTCGTTGGAGAGCTTGCCCATCACTATGGCCTACCATTCGTATATGACCAGGCGAAGTTGGGCAAAGGGGCGAGTGAGGCGGTCGCCCGTGAAGCGCGCTATGCATTCCTCAAGAAGGTCAGCAAAGCCATGCGTGCCGATGCTATCATTACGGCGCATCATCAAGATGATCAGCTCGAGACCATCGTCATCAATATCATCCGGGGTACGAAAAGCAGAGGTCTCAGCTCGCTACGTTCAAGCAAGGGCTTACTACGGCCGCTACTGCCATTTGCCAAAAGCGAGATTCTAGCCTATGCGAAACACCACAAGCTGAAGTGGCATGAAGATAGTACCAACACGGATGATACCTATCTGCGGAACTATATCCGCCACCGGATTATGTCACGACTCGAACCCGACGCCCGACGCCAAATACTTGAGCATAGTGAGAAGGCAGCCGTGCTGAATGGTGCGATTACCGAGCTAACTAGCGAGTATTTAACGGCTCAGCCGGCGCATGACCGCCTGGATCGTGCGCAGTTTCGGACTCTGCCAGAGGAAGTCGGGCTTGAGGTTCTTGCTCAGTGGCTTCGAGGAGAGGCAAACGCTGCCATTACGACCAAACTACTGCAGCGGCTTGTGGATGCCATCCAAAATGGTCGTAACAACTCACGGGTCGATGTGGCAAAAGGCTACAGCCTGCAGCTTGGGCGCGACACAGTAACGTTACTTTATCCACAGTAGTACCATGGCTCCATCTGTTGTATAATAGGAAGATATGGAGAAACAACCACCCCGCCATAGTCATGGCAAACGAAGTACGCCTCAGCGCAACGGCAGAAACGTCGGCTTTATTATCTTAGTCGTCGTATTTGCGATTATAGCAATTGCGGCATTCAATCAACCAAGCTCAGTGAAAGAGATACCGATATCACAAGCGGTTACAGATGCTAACGCTGGCAAATACAGCAAAATTATCGTGAATGGCCAGCAGCTCACTATTTACACGAAGGCGAGCGACACGACGCCTGCCTACAAGACGTACCTAGAACAAAACTCGACAACGAAGGACGCTGGCATCAATAGCAGCAAGGTCAAGATTGAAGCCAAACCAACGACCTCAACAGGCTCGACGCTGGTCGGAGTTGGCCTGACGACCATACTGCCAGTGGTGCTTATCGGCGGCTTGCTCTTTTGGATGATGCGCAGCGCCCAGGGGCAAGGTAACCAAGCCATGAGTTTCGGCAAAAGCCGCGCTCGCCTGTATGGCAACGAAAAAGATAAGATGACATTCAAAAGCATCGCCGGTCAGGCCGAAGCCAAACAGGATCTAGAAGAAGTTGTTGAGTTTCTGAAGTTCCCCAAGAAATTCGCTACTCTCGGCGCCAAAATACCGAAAGGCGTACTCTTAGTAGGCCCTCCTGGTACCGGTAAGACCATGCTCGCCCGCGCCGTTGCGGGTGAAGCTGGCGTACCATTCTTCAGCATATCTGGCTCTGAATTCGTTGAGATGTTCGTCGGTGTTGGCGCCTCACGCGTCCGCGACCTTTTTGCTAAGGCGAAGAAAAACGCGCCGTGTATCATTTTCGTTGATGAAATCGATGCCGTCGGCCGTCGTCGTGGCTCCGGTATGGGTGGTGGACATGACGAGCGTGAGCAGACACTGAACCAGATTCTGGTAGAAATGGACGGATTTGAGCAGGGACAAAATGTCATCGTGTTGGCTGCAACCAACCGTGCCGATGTACTTGACCCAGCGCTTCTGCGCCCGGGCCGTTTTGACCGACGTGTCGGCATCAGTCTGCCAGACCGGCCTGATCGTCTCGCCATTCTTCAGATCCACTTTGAAGACAAGCCCCTAGCCAAAGCGGTCGATATCGACTCGCTGGCTGCCAAGACGGCTGGCTCTTCAGGTGCTGACCTCGCAAATATAGCGAATGAATCTGCTATCATCGCCGCACGGCGCAATCACACGGAGATTACGGGCGAGGATGTAACAGAGGCATTTGAGCGAGTCGCCATCGGACCTGAACGCAAAAGCAAGGTCATGAACGACCACGAAAAAGAGCTGACCGCCTATCATGAGTCAGGACATGCTATCGTTGGACACGTGTTACCAGACAGTGACGTTGTACACAAAGTTACGATCATACCGCGCGGTGGCACGGGTGGTGTGACCTGGTTTATTCCGCCGGAAGACAAAAGCTACCATAGCATCCTCGAATTCAAAGACATTTTGGCTCGAATGCTAGGCGGCCGCATCGCCGAGGAAGTCATTTATGGCAAGGAGCGTGTCACTACGGGAGCAGGCAACGACCTGCAGAAGGCCGCTGAACTGGCCCGCGATATGATTACGCAGCAAGGTATGGGCAAAAAATTACGCGACCAGGTGTTCCATGCCGAAGAAGGTATCATGATGGAACGGATTATGCACGAACGTGAGTACTCTGATGAGACAGCTAAGCTTATCGATGACGAGGTCGAGGCACTCATCACTGAGGCGGCGACCCGAGCCCGGATTGTCATCAAGGCAAACCTCGAGCCGCTCAAGAAGCTCAAAGATGCCCTGCTCGACAGGGAAACTGTTGAGGCTGCAGAAGTTTTGCGACTTTTCGAAGGCTCTCATCTCCCCAAAGAAGCAACCCTCTACTAGTCCACAGCCCTATAAAACAACAGTGGTAGTTCATCCCAGAGTGGGCTATACTAGGTGACAGTTTCATGGCAACAATTCCCCGTACACGAAAACGAATATCATTTGGTGACGCCGCCGTATTACTGGTGGGTACCACCTTTATGGCGCAGCTACTTGGGTTTTTCCGTACGAAACTCGTCAATGCGAACTTCGCAGCATTCCCCAATAACTCCCCTGAGAATGCCGGTGTGTATTTCGCCGCGTTCGTCCTGCCGGATTTCTTCTTTTTCACCATAGCGGCCGGTGCGCTAGGAGTCGCCTTCATCCCGTATTTGTCGGACCGGCTCCACAAGGGCGACCGGCGGGGTGTCTGGGAACTTTCGACGAGCCTCATCAATATGCTATCCATCATAATGGCTCTAGTCGGGATTCTCATGTTTGCTTTCGCGGGCGTGCTCGCGCGGACGCTCGTAGTGCACGGTCTCACACCAGACCAGCAACACAACGTCGCACTCATGATTCGTATCTTGTCGCTTAACCCGTTACTTTTTACTGTTTCAGGAGTTATATCTGCCGTGCAGCAAGTGTTTGGGCGGTTCTTTTTCTATGCGATAGCGCCTTTGTTCTACAACGTCGCTATCATTGCCAGTATTTACATATTTAAAGACAATGTCGGTATCGTCGGGCTTGCTTTCGGCGCCCTAGCAGGG
>CAJDUE010000003.1_pt1 | contig 50048 bp, 49 predicted proteins | sample 7390401 | NCBI WGS metagenome assembly CAJDUE01 (sample SAMEA7055667, study PRJEB34461) | soil metagenome | biome: terrestrial ecosystem; feature: Peninsula; material: soil | place: Antarctica | collected 2016
AGAGCTGTTCCAGTACAGCCCAGAGGTATGGATGCACCACTCGAGCAGCACGAGCAATTTGGTCGATTCGTACATTAGTTTGCCACCGGTTTTGTAAGGATGCTGACAAAAAGCTTGTGGTTCTGAGGGTTAATCCGTTATAATCGGAAGTAATTATGAGCATATTGAGTGGGGTATCATCTTTCTTCGGTCTCGACATCGGTAACACAGGTATCCGTGTTGTCGAGCTGCGCGGTAGCGGGGTAACCAGGAGCCTCGTAAAGTATGCGTATGTTCCCGTCGACGCTAAGCTCTCCCAGAGCGATAGTAAGTCCGACCAGCACAAACTCGCTCAGATTCTGGCAAATCTGATTAGCGAGGCACGCCTGTCTTCCAAGAATGTTGCGGTTGGTTTGCCGAGCAGTCGTGTGTTTACGTCCGTGTTGGACTTCGATAGGCTGTCACCCAATGAGCTCGGTAAAGCACTCATGTACCAAGCGGACTCACTCATACCGACGCCACCGGCCGAAAGTAAGATTGACTGGGCGTTGCTCGGTGATTCACCGAAGGACAAAACGAAAGTAGAGCTTCTAATAAGCAGTGTGCCGAATGGCTTCGTCGAAACGCGTCTTGATATGATTGAGTCGATTGGCCTAAATGTCATCGCATTTGAGCCGGATTCGCTCGCACTGTCGCGTGCCCTAATTCCAGAAGGTACGGCAGCTCCCCAACTACTCATAGATATGGGTCAGCAGAGTACGGACCTTGTCATCACTATGAATGATTCTCCCCGGCTAACGCGTTCAATCCCTACCGGTGTAGAGGCGGTGATTCGCTCCGCGACTCAAAATTTGAATATCGATGAGAAGCAGGCACAACAATTCGTCTATAAGTTTGGTGTCAGCAAAGATAAATTAGAGGGACAGGTGTACCAAGCTATTATCAGCACTATTGATTTGCTTGTTGGAGAGATTGATAAATCCATCAAGTTTTTCCAGGCGCGTTACCCGGACATGGCGATTGAGCGCATGATTGTAACTGGCGGAGCCTCGGCCATCCCAGAATTACCACTTTACCTAGCAAACAAATTCGGCATGAATGTCGAAATAGGCAACGCGTGGAGAAATATCGCGTTTGCACCAGAGCGTCGTAATGAATTGTTGGCCGTCTCGAATCAATTCGCAGTTGCCGTTGGGCTCGCAGAGAGGAACGAATAAACGTGGTCCAGTTTAACCTCCTCCCAGACATAAAATTGCAGTACGTCAAAGCACGTCGTACGAAACATCTTATTACGTTTGTATCAATCATTGTCGGCGGTACCGCACTCGGCGTGATGCTCTTTTCACTACTTTTCGTTAAAGTCATTCAAAAACAAAGCCTTGATCATATCAACACAGACATAAAGAAGTATAGTAAAACGCTGAAAGATACTAAAGACCTCAATACTATTCTGACTGTGCAAAACCAGCTGAGCACGCTCACCACCCTGCATGAGAATAAACCGGTTGCCTCACGCGTCTTTATATATCTTTCGCAGGTGACTCCAGCGGCTGTAAGCCTGAACCAGCTGAACGTCGACTTTACAGCGCACACATTGACGGTTGGTGGCTCAGCTCAGTCGCTTGATTCTATAAAACTGTATACCGATGTCTTAAAAAATACGAGATACACCGTTAAATCAGAAACAGCCGCCACAAAAGCTTTCAGTAATGTCGTGTTGGCCTCATTCGCAGTATCCGATAAAGGGCCAACCTATTCAATCACGATGTCCTATGACCAGAATATATTTGATGTTAAGCAGGACGTAACACTTACCGTACCGGCTGGCTCGTCCGGTAACCAAGCGGCGGTATTCGGAACGGGGAGCAATTAAAATGGCTAATATGGCAAAAGGTCTCTCGACAAAGCACGCACTACTCGACAAAACGAATTCAACAGTCGTTGTTATCGTGAGTATTGCGATATTCGTCACGATATTCTCTCTGGTGGCCACAAAATCGCTTGTCAGTCAGGCACGCTACCAAAATCGAGTTTATGCTACCAAAAAAGTAGCTCGTGACCAGCTCAAGAGTGACGTGGATGTTATCAAGAAACTGAAGCCCGCATACAATGCCTTCGTTGGGACGCAAATTAATATTATTGGCGGCAATTCACTTGGAACCGGTCCGCGGGACGGTGACAATGCCAAGATAATCCTCGACGCTTTGCCGAGCCGCTATGATTTTCCTGCACTGACGACGAACCTTGATACGCTTGTCGGTTCACAAGGAGCACACATCGTAAGTATAAGTGGGACGGACGACGAGGTTGTACAGGCAACGAATACCACTAGCACGACACCAACACCAGTGGCGATGCCATTCCAGTTGACGGTATCAGGCGACTACGATAGGGTGAAGAATACAATAGGCGCCTTTGAGAAATCTATTCGGCCGATTCAGCTTCAGACACTAACGCTGAGTGGCGATCAGACCAACCTCACGTTGAGCTTGAGTGCACAGACTTACTATCAGCCTGCTAAATCGTTGAACATCGGTAAAGAGGTAGTGAAATGAAACAAAAAGATATAACGGTTATCATCGTCATCGCATTCATAAGTGGGCTGCTCTCCTTCTTCATTTCGGGCAGATTATTTGTGACGCCAGCTAATCGCCAACAACAAGTCGAAGTTGTCGATAAGATTACGATAGATTTTCAGAAGCCGGACAATAGATTTTTTAACAGTCAGAGCATAAACCCAACGGTCGATACGCAGCTCAATGGTACCAACCAGACGCCATTTAATAGCAGCCAGAAGTAGCAGGGACGTCGTATGAGCGTACTTTCCGAAGCCACGCAAAGCCAGGTCGAAGATAAGCTTGTTGAGAGTAAGTTGTTGACGAGTGCAGATTTAGCCGAATTCAAAAAGCAGTCAAAAGATTCTTCTACGCCGGTCTTTAGCCTGCTTGTTTCAAGTGGCAAAGTTTCAAACGAACAGCTTACAAAAACAATGGCACATATTTCTAAAGTGCCATATGTGAATCTCACTGATGCAAAAATTGATGCAAAAGTTCTCGAATTGTTGCCGCAGGAAGTGGCAGAGAGGTATATGACTGTACCACTTGGAGAAATGCAACATCGCCTTGTTGTCGCTATGCTCGATGCCGATAATGTCCAGGCTGTCGACTTCCTGAGTAACCGTATCGGTCGCCCCCTCAAGGTCTACGCCGCCAGCGAAGAGGGCATACGCCAAGTGCTTCATCAGTATCAAGCAAGTATATCTGATTCACTCGCCGGGCAGATTGGTCAGCTCGGTGAAGACGTCAAAGTTGACATGACTCAAGCTGAAGAAAAAAAAGCGCAGAAAAAGGCTGAAAATGACGTTAGAACCATCGTCCAAGATTCCCCGATTTCGAAAGCCCTCACCACGATACTTGAGTATGCCGCCAAGAATCGGGCAAGCGATGTGCACATAGAGCCACTCAAGGATTCATTGAAGATTCGATGCCGGATCGACGGCATCTTGCGTGAGATTATGAACCTCCCAAAATCGACAGAGCCACCGCTCGTATCGCGCATAAAAATCTTGGCGAACCTAAAAATAGACGAGCATCGTATCCCTCAAGATGGTGAGTTTAGCATTAGAGTTGCAGATAAAGACATAGACTTGCGTATCTCCGTGAGCCCAGTCATATGGGGTGAGCAGGTTGTCATACGTCTGCTCGATAAAAGCGGTACGAGTTTGAAACTTGAAGACATGGGCTACAGCGGTCGTAGTTTACATGCTATCCGCGAAGGGTTGAAACGTACGAATGGCATGATACTCACTTCGGGACCAACTGGCTCAGGTAAGTCAACGAGTATGTATGCACTGCTGCAAGAAGTGAAATCCGACGCAGTTAATATCGTCACGCTTGAAGACCCGGTTGAGTACAAAATGGATGGCATCAACCAGATACAGGTGAATGCTGATATCGGTCTCACGTTTGCGAACGGGCTTCGTTCCATTCTTCGCCAGGACCCCGATATCGTCATGGTGGGAGAGATTCGCGATAAAGAGACAGCTGAGCTGGCGGTACAGGCAAGTCTAACGGGTCACCTTGTATTCAGTACGCTCCACACCAACAGCGCGGCTGGGATATTGCCTCGTCTGCTCGACATGGGGCTTGAGCCATTTCTCATAGCTAGCACTGTCCACGTCGTTATTGGCCAGCGCCTCGTGCGTACGATAGGTAAAAGTAAAGAAACCTATACCTCGGAGGCGGCCGAAACCGCTGCAATTAAAGCAGCACTTGGGGGATTGCTCCCTGTGGATGAAGAAAGCCGCGCAAATATAGCAAAAGATCTAGGCTATGAATCCTTGCCATTAGCGGGTGATACCGCTTATACTTTAACCAAGGGCGTTGATAGTCCAGACTCACCAGGTGGCTATAAGGGTAGAATGGGAGTTTACGAAGTCTTCAACGTCAGTGAACAAATACAAGACTCGATCTTGAAACGAGCGACGAGTTCTGAGATTCAAGCACAAGCCGAGAAGGAAGGTATGGTGAGCATGCGACAAGATGGCTATCTGAAAGCTCTATCGGGAGTTACGACAGTACAGGAGATTAACCGAGTCGCATCGGCGGACAGCGCATAAATATGAATATGGTGGAAACAATGATACATAACGAGTATAAAAACGACAGACAGCAGCGCTCCTGCTTGTTACTGCAGAAGAAAGGGGCAATCTAATGTCCGGACAGCCGCGTATAGAAGTATTACTCGAAGAGGTGGTCAAGAAAAAGGCCTCGGACTTACACTTGCAGGTTGGTTTAGCGCCAATGTTGCGTGTTGATGGTTCGCTTTTGCCTGTTCCGGCAGCGGATGTGCTGACTGAAGAGACAGTTGAAGCGCTTATTTTTGCTATTCTGGACGAAGATCAGAAGCAGATACTGCTCAAAGACAAAGAATTTGACTTCAGTTTCGCCTTCGGCGATTTGGGACGATTCCGTGTCAATGCCTTCCATGAGCGAGGCAATCTCGCAGCGGCGCTCCGACTTATACCTAGTGAGATACTGACCATCGAGCAACTCGGTTTGCCACAGATTGTCACGAAGTTCTCTAATTATCCTCGAGGTTTGGTACTCGTGACAGGGCCGACCGGATCAGGAAAGTCTACAAGTTTGGCTGCCTTGATTCACAAGATTAACCTCGAGCAGGCCAAGCACATCATCACCATCGAAGACCCAATCGAGTACACGCACAAGAGTAAAAAATCGGTTATCGTCCAACGTGAAGTGCACTACGACACCTACTCATTTAGTGCAGCGCTTCGTAGCTCGCTTCGCGAGGACCCAGACGTGGTACTTATCGGTGAGATGCGTGACCTCGAGACAATCGCGAGCGCCATTACGATTGCAGAGACTGGTCACTTGGTGTTTGCGACGCTGCACACGAACTCGGCGGCGCAGTCTATCGACCGCATGGTCGATGTATTCCCACCACATCAGCAACCACAAATCCGTGCTCAGTTGTCAAACATCCTGATGGCTATTTGTAGCCAACGACTAGTGCCTTCAATCGGCGGCGGTCGGGTGGCTGCAGCAGAGATTCTAGTTGCCACACCAGCGGTACGAAACATTATACGTGAGGGTAAAACGCATCAGTTAGACGCCGTCATACAAACCGGTACAGAGTTTGGCATGCAGAGCATGGACAAGCAGCTGGTGAACCTTATCCACGCTGGTACGATTAGCTACGATGAGGCACGTAACGTCGCGGTCGACATTGACGAACTCGATCGGCTCATGAGGGATTAAGGGGAAGTTATGATGTATACGTTAAAAATTAAAGAAAAAGACTCCTCGGCGCCTTATATGTTGCGCCTTATCTCTGTGAATGGAGGGAACACGACATGCTGACATATAACTACACTGCGAGAAATCCACAGACTGGCAAGACAGTTAAATCGACCGTACAGGCAGATAATGAGGCATCCGCCGCCAAACTGATAGGGCACGAAGGCCTCGTCGCGACAGATATTAGTCTGGGCGAAAAGGGGCTGAGTGGTATTCTTGGCGGCTCCCGAAGAAGGGTAAAAACAAAAGACAGAGTCTTGTTTAGTCGTCAGCTGAGTACACTCATAAACGCCGGTTTGCCGCTTTTACAGGCGCTCCATAGCGTTAACGCTCAAACGACGAGCAAGTCGCTGAAGATAGCACTGACGCAAATAATAGGGGATGTCGAAGGTGGTACCACACTGGCTGCGGCTATGGGCAAAAATCCGAGGGTCTTTAACCAAGTTTACCTCGCTCTCATTGCAGCTGGGGAGTCCTCTGGTACGCTTGATTCAGCACTTGACCGTCTAGCCGTGCAGCAGGAGAAAGAAGCCGACCTGAATAGCAAAATTCGCGGGGCCATGATTTATCCCGCGGTCGTTCTTTTCGTAATGGTTGGCGTGGTAGGCTTCATGATAGTGAAGGTTTTGCCTCAGGTAAAGACTCTTTACTCCAGCCTACCGGGAGCAACCCTACCACTCATTACTCGGGTACTACTATCTATTTCTGATTTCACTATCAAATTCTGGTGGTTAGTCATCGTTATACTTGGCTTGATGGCATTTTTCACCTCAAAATGGGCACGTACCGGCCCAGGTAAGGAAGTTATCGATAAACTCAAGATGCGGGCTTGGCCTATTGGATCGCTTTTCATGAAAGTCTACATGGCGCGTTTTGCCCGGACCGGTTCAACGCTGGTGTCCACCGGAGTACCGTTACTGCAGATGCTTAGCATAACCGCCCAGGCGGTTAATAATGTTCATATAGAGCGGTCTATCACACGTGCCACAGAGAAGGTAAAAGGCGGCAAGAGCCTGGCCGATAGCATCGAGAACGATCCCAATTTCTTGCCCCTGGTGCCGAGTATGATTCGTATCGGCGAGCAATCGGGCGCAATAGAGGAGATGATGAGTAAGGTAGCTGACTACTACGAAAAGGAAGTTGACAATGAGGTCGCAAATGTCTCATCCATAATCGAGCCGGTTATGATGGTCATCCTCGGTGTGGTGGCATTTATCATCGTTGCGGCCGTGCTGCTGCCCATCTACGGCCTTGCCGGGCAGAGCGGGTTTGGCGGCTAAGCGGACCGTAGCAAAACAGGGGTACAGTTAGATATAACCCGAGAAAAACTAATAAATACAGCCGGATAGGAGGAAAACTCTTGCAATTATGAGAACAAGACCGTATTATTGGAAACATTAGCGTTATTTAAGGGGTAAAGGGGCACTCTGGATGAAAAATAAATTTCAACAACGTAAAGAATCGGGCTTCACCATCATCGAAGTCTTGATTGTACTGGCTATCGCCGGGCTAATCATGGTTGTCGTCTTCTTGGCGGTGCCTGCTTTGCAGCGAAGCGGTCGTAATAATGCGCTGAACACCGATGCTAACAACATCTTCACTGGTGTGAGCAACTATATGAGCAATAATAATGGTACTTTACCAGGGATACCGACACTATCCGGTACGACGGTAACGATACCACCACCAGCAGGAGTGACAGGCAACAGTGAGACAGTAACTGTCGATGGCGCGGTAGCAGCCGTTTCACTTAACGGTACGCCGATTTCTAGTACGGCTCCAATCGGGACGATGCAAGTTATTACCGGCACAGCGGCGAAATGCAACGCCAACAGGTCTACCGTCTCCGGAACAGCTAGCACTCGATCAGTCGCGTTACTGTATGTAGCAGAGAGTGGTTCGGGCAACATCGTTAAGTGTCTTGACTAGCAAGCGCTCCTAAAAAGGCATGAGTAAATAGAGCCCTTCGGGGCTCTATTCTTTTGTGCTACTATTGCGGTAATGATTATAGTAGTGCTTATTGTTCTTGGTTTGGTGTTTGGAAGCTTTGTGAATGCGCTCGTCTGGCGTCTGCATGAGCAGGAGACAAGAGACAAGAAAGCAAATCAAACCTCATCTGAGGCATATTCTATCCTTCGGGGTCGTAGTATGTGCCCGCGTTGTCACCATACGCTTGCAGCCAAAGACCTCGTTCCCGTTCTGAGTTGGCTTGGCCTGCGCGGGCGGTGCCGCTACTGCCACAAGCCCATCTCTTCTCAATATCCGGCGGTAGAACTGCTGACAGGCTTTCTGTTCGTCCTGAGCTACGTTGTATGGCCGTATGGCCTGGATACGCTTGGTGTGTTGCTTTTCGTGCTCCACTCAGTGGCTGTGGTACTTTTTATGGCTTTGGCGGTATACGATCTACACTGGTTTCTGCTGCCAAACAAGCTTGTCTACCCGCTCATAGCGGTAGCGGTTCTGCAGGTGGGCCTACTGGCTATCTGGCGGCATGACTGGAATCTTGTCTGGGCGCCGGTGCTAGCGGTAGCAGTTATATTCGGTTTGTTCTGGGGGCTATTTCAAGCTTCCCGGGGAGAGTGGATAGGTGGTGGTGACGTCAAGCTTGCACTGGCTCTCGGGCTGCTCGCCGGTTCAGCACTTCGCGCAGTATTGGTAATCTTTTTTGCCTCACTTATAGGAACTGCGGTTGGTTTGCCAGATTTGATGAGTAAAAAAGGCAATAAAAAGCGCCACCGGGTACCTTTCGGGCCACCGCTTCTGCTCGCAACGTACATCGTTATACTTTTTGGGAGTCAGATAGTGACCTGGTACGAAGGTATCATCTATTAAATTTGGGTTATTCATGAAGCGCTTATGGTATACTGAACACATGAAAATGGGTGGCAAAACCGGCCTCCGGCAAGAAGGGTTCACCATAGTAGAAGTGCTTATCGTGCTAGCTATTACGGGCGTGCTTTTCTTAGTGGCTGCTCTTTATTTGAGCGGTAAACAGAGCAAAACCGAGTTTGCAGTGGGCATTCGCCAGGTTCAACAGCAATTCCAGCAGATTATCAACGAGACGCAGAGCGGTTACTATCCAAACAATGGTGATTTTGTTTGCTTAGCCGGGGCGTTAAAGCCACTAACAATCAAGAAGCCGGGTGCAACTCAGCAGGGTACTAATGGACAGTGTACCTTTATCGGTAAAGCAATAGTGGCGGGCGGCGATACGCATAAAAGCAATCTCCGGGTTATCCCGCTGGCCGGCAAGCGTCTTGATAATGCAGGTGCCGATATAACGTCTGTAGTGGGCGCGTGGCCGACCGCGATTGCTCCGGGTACCGTTACTAACAGTGGCCCGAACGGCGCACCAGACATGTCGACTATAATTAGTCTGCCCTCTGGCATACAGTTTGCGGGTGGCACGGAGACTGACGGCACGGGGACGCTACTCATACCCACAATCCAGTTTTTCCCGATAGCATTGGTCAGTAGCCTAGCTGGTTTTTCCGCAAATGGCACAAACGGCACTGCTACTCAGACCTTTAGTCTGTACGGTTTTCATCCGGCTGCTTGGTTGAGCCCAATTGGTAGTACTCAGGAGATTGATGCAATTAACAACGAAGCTGTATGGAATCCCAAGCTTACGCAGGCAACATATTGCTTCGCGAGCGGGGGGACGAATCAATCAGGCCTTATCACTATTGGTGATAAGGCGGGTGGACTCAGCGTGACACTAGACATAAAAACAGGGACAGCTTGCTAATTATGAATATTATCCGCACAATCTTTTCTCGAACAGGTCTCGGTAGACAGGAGAGGGGCGACACTATCGTCGAGGTTCTCATTGCTATATCGATCATCAGTCTCGTACTCGTTTCTGCCTATGTTATAACAAACAAGAACACGCTCTCATCGCAAGACGTGCAGGAACATACGTACGCTCAAGGACTCGTCGTGGGACAGCTAGAATTATTACATACGCAACCTGCGCCGTCCTCGGGAGGCTGCTTTATCCCGCCGAGCAGTACTGACTGCAGCGTGACGAACGGGGGTGCAAAGTATATGCTTAGTATCACTGGGACGGCTCCAGTATATGCAGTTACGGCTAAATGGGATTCGTTGCTGGGTGGCTCAGGGGACGTAACGATGTATTATAGGATTCCACAATGAGATATGTACATCTGAGAACCCGGCATCAAGGGGGCGATAAGGGTGATTATGGCTTTACTATCGTTGAGTTGATGATAGCAACGCTCGTCTTTTCAACCATTTTGCTAGTTGTCACGGTAGGAGTGCTCAAATTTACGAGCGCCTACTATAAGGGAGTTAACGCCTCGACGACGCAAGTCACAGCTCGTACGATTAGCGATAAGGTGACACAGGCGGTACAATTCGGTTCAGCCACAATCACCACTTCTACTGTGCCATCGAATAATAGCCTGAGAGTATTCTGTGCGGGGGGTTACGAGTTTGCGTACACGCCAGCCATTAAATACGGTGGTACAACGACCATCACTGACGCGGGGGTATACATGATGCCAATGTCGGGTCCTAGTTGTTCGACTCCGCCAAGTCTGTCGGGTGGGCAACAGCTGCTCGGTAAAAACATGCGCGTCACAGACATGGAGCTGGTCAGTCAAGGTAATAGTATTTATACATTCTCTCTCACCGTCGCATACGGAGACGGCGACCTGCTATGCACCCCTGATGACAGTACCAATATAAACTGTAACACAGCCAGTACAGAGTCTATTGCAAAAGCAAACCTGCCGGGTGTACAGAAAGTGGCTTGTAAGCTGCAGGCTGGCAACCAATTCTGCGCTGTATCATCTGTGAACGTTTCTGTACAAAAAAGAATAGGCAGCTAGGTATAAAATAGGTACAATATGAAAAGCATGAGTAGTATAAAACGAAATGAAGTCGGGCTAGTCTCTATCATGGTGACGATGATAATGATGATTGTTATCTCGCTTATCGTCATAGGGTTTACCCAGGTGTCAAACCGCAATCGCCGCGAAGCGCTTGATCAGCAGCTTAGCACCCAAGCTTTTTATGCTGCAGAATCAGGGGTTAACCAAGCCATCGCTGCCATAAAGTCGGGGGCATCAACTACTGCGCAAACAAACTGCACCCACCTAGACTACGGGGGAGTCCCAGCTACACTCAGTGCGTCGCCGGGTCCGGACGTGGCTGTGACATGTTTGCTTGTAAACCCCGTTAGCAGCAGTATTAAGACAACTGCCAAGCAGGGTGGCTCTGCAGTCGTTCCTATTACGCCCGTTGCCTCAAATGGTACACCAAAAAATCTTCAAGATTTGACTTTCACTTGGAATTCTCCGGATTCAGCGCCTAATCCAGCAAAGTGCGTTAACGATTTTACCGCCGGTAGTTTCCCGGCTGATATCAGTGCTGGGGCAAACCCATGTGGCTATGGCCTACTGAGAGTTGATCTCATGGACTATAACTCTCTCAATTCCATTAAGAGCGCTGATACTGCGGCAGGACAAACAGCTACGTTCTATTTCACTCCCGGGCAAGCGTCACAGCCAGTGGCAGCATTAAGCACTATTTCAATCAAGCCCGCTAGCCCTAAAGCGTATATAGCTGAGGCGAGCTGCAATCCGGCCCAGTGTAGCGCGACAATAGCGTTTAGCCCCAATGCGTCTGCGCTATACGCCCGAATATCCACTTTGTACAAAGACGCCCCCAGTGTAACCATAACGGGTACTTTACCCGCCGGTTTTGGGGCAGCTTATTTCAAAGGCATATACACCATAGATGCCACTGGTCGAGCCCAGGATGTACTACGACGGGTGCAAGTCCGCTATAATCCGGATCAAGCTTCAAACGATATACCCTACGGAGCACTGCAGACGTCCGCAGACGTGTGCAAACGGCTTAAGGTTGTGAGCCCGAGTAGCGTCACTTCCGACCCGACGTGCCCCTAAGAAGCTAGCTATTTGTTACATGTGATGGAACTTTTCGTGGACAGCCCGCAGATGCGGGTCGGTGACGTGGGTGTAGATTTGCGTGGTTGAGATGTTGCTATGACCGAGCATTGCCTGGACGGAGCGTAGGTCAGCACCGTTCATGAGCAGGTTCGTCGCGAAGCTGTGACGCAACGTGTGCGGACTGACATGTTTCGTTATGCCTGCTAGAAGGGCATAGTGGGCTACTAGACGTTGCACACTACGGGCGGTTAAGCGATAGTAGTTCCCGCTGCGGTCGACTGTTTTGCGGCCCCCGTATCTGATGAAGAGAGGCTTCGTGTCATCGGCGCGTTTGTCGATGTACTGCTGCAACCAGTCGGCGGCCTCACCACTGATAAATATTGGTCGGTCTTTTTGGCCCTTACCTCTGACCATGAACTCGCGTCGCTTGAGGTTGATGTGGTCCTTATCAAGCCCTACGAGCTCAGATACACGCAGACCAGAGCTGAACAAAAGTTCCAAGATAGCTCTATCACGCATCCCGGCTAGTGTAGCGGTATTTGGCTGCTCAAACATACGTTGGAGCTCATCCTCATTCAGAAACGTAACTTGAGGTCGTTTGGTGCGAGCCAGCTCTATTTTGTCTGGTGGCATGCAGTCCAGACCTCGTTTATTACAGAATTTCAAGAAGCTTCGTAGCGCAATCAGATGGTAATTTTGTGTTGATTTCTGCAGTTCGTCATTGACGTTGGTGCCAAGTCGGTTGAGCCAGAGACGCCACTTACGGGTAAGCTCGGCATCGATGTCTGATACGGTTATGTCACCAGCGTAGTCACTAAGGCGGGTAAGGTAGTGGTCGTAATTGGCGATAGTTTTTTGCGAACGATTCTGCTCGATTTCGAGGTATTCAAGAAAGTCCGTTTTGGCTTTTATAAATTTCATACACAACCATTGTAACACTATATTGTGCGACGTTGGCAATTTCTCTTACATCTGTTACAATGCCAACAAAAGAAAGGATATCAATGGAACGAACCTTAGTAGTTTTTAAGCCAGATGCAGTTATGCGTGGCATTGTCGGAGAAGTACTTACTCGTTTTGAGAGGGCAGGCTTTAAAATCGTTGGCATGAAGATGCTTTACCCGGACTACGAATACTTCTTTGAGCATTACGAGGGGATTGGCACCTTGAAAACACGGAAGGGTAGCGAGATATTCGAAACACAGCTGGCGACCATGCAGGAGGGTCCCGTTATCGCAATGGTGCTCGAAGGAGTCGAGGCTGTCGAATTCGTACGGAAAATGGTAGGCGATACACAACCAAAGACCGCGCTACCGGGCACGATCCGCGGTGACTATGCACATATAACTTATGGTCAGGCATCATCTGCCGGCGTAGGTGTGGCTAACATAGTCCATGCATCTGCTACGCCGGATGAGGCTGAAAAAGAGATAGCTCACTGGTTCGCAAAGAGCGAGATTCACGATTACGAAACAGCCCATGAGCGCTTCACCCAACCGCACAAAAAATCGAAATAACACTTTAAAATCTGAGTACTTAATGTACTCAACAAGTCCTCGTAGTTCAATGGATAGAATACTTCCGTCCTAAGGAATAGATCTGCGTTCGAGTCGCGGCGGGGATACCAAATCGTAAGAATAATGCAATACAAAGATTTTCTACAGGCTATACTCACACAGGCCAGCCATATTGCAATGGTCCATTTTGGCAAAGTTACAGCATCCGTGAAGCTCGGCGATAATAACCAAGTACTGACTATCGCAGATACAGAAATCGGTCAGTATCTTGTAGCTGCGTGCCAAACGCACTATCCTGATTTCAATGTCATAGACGAAGAGACTGGTATTATCAACAAACAATCGGACTACACCTGGGTCATCGACCCCATTGATGGAACGAGTAATTTTGCAAATAGTTTACCGCATTTTGGTATCATGGCGGGGCTCCTAAAGGGCACTACGCCTATAGCCGGTGGCATTGTGCTGCCTGCGCTTTCGCAGTTGTATATCGCTGAAAAAGGCAAGGGTGCCACGAAAAACGGTGACTTCATTACAGTTTCTAGCGAAGATAAGCTGTCAGACGCACTAGCTGCCTATGGCATCGATGGGCACCATGAGAGTTCGGATTTTACAAGACGCGAAGGAGCATTGCTTGCAGAAATCGTATTAAGGATACGAAATTTGCGTACGAGTAACAGCGCGTTTGATATTGCTGCGGTCGCAGACGGGAGGTACGGTGCATCTCTCAACTAAACTTCGAAAATATGGGATAATGTTGCCCCTCAAGTCATAGTTGAAGAGGCAGGAGGAATATATACTGATTTCTGGGGCGATGCTATTGACTATCGCAATCCGCTTGATAAAAGCGAACAGAATTTCACACTGTGCGCAGGCGCGCCTGAGCTGCACGCTCAGTTGCAGAAAATAATCCACGCGAGCAGCTAAGCAATTTGCTACAATATGCTCATGGCAAAGAATAATGCAAATACGACAGCCACCGGTAAGCCGAAATATTTTGATGGTCAATTTGAAGACGAGGAAGTGCTGTACGTCTTCCGCAAACACCCGATTGTCATGCGAAAAGGCTTGATATACGGTTCGTTAGGACTTTTGGCTGGACCACTTTATACGCTTATTCTGACGTATACGCACAGTGCCAATCCCCCGACTATGATGTTCTTCTATCTCAGCTTTCTTTTCAGTATCGCACTGTCAACCGTTGTCTTCTTCCCGTTTTGGATGAGTTGGTACTTTAGTGTGTTTGTGTTGACGAATCAGCGTTTCATCCAAGCGACGCAGCAGGGCTTCTTCCACAGGAGCGTGGCGGATATACCGCTCAATGTTATCCAGTCTATCAATTATGACATCAGCGGTGCCGAGCAAACACTGCTCGGATTTGGTACAATAGTCATGCAAACATATATTGGGGATTCAAAGTTGCACTACATACATCATCCAGCTAAAGTGCAGCGCAAAATTGCCGAGTTTTTGAGGCAGGAAGGAATCGCTCCCAACCCCGTAATGGTGAGGAGTCGTGAGATTGAGCATGAAGAAGTTTAAAAAACGGTCTACCCACACGGGGAAACTGCCGTCACCTAAAAAGCAGCTTGCGAAGGTTCGTTTAGCTATGCCATCGGTCCCGAAACGATTCAAGAGGCAGGCATTACAGGATCAAGCGCAGCAAGCCTTAGAAAATGTTCCACGTATCACCAATGAAACCATCGCCGAGCACCGCGAAAACGTGCTGCGTGGTGCCCGGAAGTATAAGTATCCGCTGCAACACTCCAAGCGGCGTATTATCGGTGTATCGCTGATTCTCCTAGGGGTGGCAATAGTCGGATTTTTGGTCTTTACGTTGCTGAATCTGTATAAGTTTCAGTCTACTTCGAAGCTGACCTACCGAATTACGCAGTTGATACCTTTTCCCATCGCCAAAGCGGACACTCATTTTGTGTCCTACGAAAATTATCTCTTTGAGCTACGCCGCTATATGCACTACTATGAGACACAACAGCGAGTAAACTTTGGTGATAAGTCCGGTAAAGAGCAGTTAGCAGCGCAAAAGCCGAAGGCCTTGGAGCAGGTCGTAAGGGCCGCCTATGTCAAAGAATTGGCTCAAAAAAATAACGTCAGTGTGAGTGATACTGAGGTCCAGGATGAAGTGAGTTTGCTCCGCGCCCAAAGCCAACTGAGTGGAGGAGACAAAGAGCTAGAGAGCGTTATCCAGCGTTTTTACGGCTGGTCAATTAATGATCTCAAACGAGAAATAAAGCAGAACTTGCTTGAAGAAAAAGTCGCTGCCAAACTCGATACGGCGAATACGAAGCGAGCGCAAGATATTTTTGCGCAGTTGCAGGCGGGTGCTGACTTCGGTCAGCTTGTCAGCCAAGCTTCAGACGACCCGAGTACTAAGACCAGCGGCGGGCAGTACGCCGACACGGCTATAACGATGGGGAGCCAAGAAGTGCCACCTGAAGTTGTACGTGAGCTCAGCCAAATGAAGTCGGGGGCTATATCTTATATCATTCTGACACCGACCTCTTTTGAAATCGTCAAGCTTATCAGTGTTGAGGATGGTAAATACAAAGCCGCCCATATCCAGATACATTACAACGACATTTCGACGTATGTTGACCCGCTCCAGAAAGCCCACCCGGCCCGCCATTTCATCCACGTCGAGCCCATTCAGAAGCAGACACTGCCAAAAACATAAGCAGCTGAGCTCATAAAAGAGTTGCTTTTTATCTGTTCGCTTGCTAGACTTACCTCTGTTGTGCATAACCTAGGGACTAATTGCAGCTCCTAAGGGAAAAGAGCAGCCGGAGTCGGCGGATCCATTCCGCGACACCGCGCGTCGAGAAAAACCATAGGTTTGTCTCGGGAATCGAGGGCTCGTAGTGAAGAGGCCTATCACGTCTCCCTGTCACGGAGAAGATCGCCGGTTCGAATCCGGTCGGGCCCGCCAATTCGTATCAGAGCTGTTATGACGCAGCAAACTAAGTGGCTCTCTAGATGTGAGAGCCACTTTTTTATTGCCCAAAGTCCAGTTCGAACCTAGCATCAACATTATCTGTCTTCGTTCGGCATCATTTCCGTGCTCAAATGACGTGCCGATGTTGACTACACTTGAGAATACCTCTGTAGCCAGTTCTAACCATCTATCGGCATCTTGTGAGGATTCATCAATCAGTTGTTTGGTTCTAACCTGCGTAGCTTCGTGTTCCGCAACTCGTACCTTATAACGTTCTGGCGACATCGTACGTGTCTCTAGCGCCTCATCAAGTGCGAGAATCTTATCAGTAGCTGCTTTGTAGTCCTTTTGCCATATAGACATGTACTGATTGCGCTGGTCCAGCCGCTCAGTATAAAAGTGCTCTAGGTAGGTCAAGCACACCGCAGATTCGTCTGGCGTGGTCTCAAACTCCGATGCTCGCTCTTTTATTTCTGCTTCAATGATATGTCTTGCCACTTGGGGCTCTTTACACTCTTTAATTCTGCTTTTATGTGTACATACATAGAACTGGTAATACTTAAATGTGTCGTCAGCCAATTTCTTTGGTTTAGTATATGCGGTGATATTAAAACCACACTCTTTACAGATGACTATGCCCTTATATGGATAGTTATGTTTGGCTGTTTTAGCTCGTTTTGAAGGCTTAATCCAGCCCATAGCCACTTGCGCTTGCAGATACAAATCTACGGTTATGAGAGGCTCATACGTGCCTTTCTGCCACTCTACAGCTCCATATTTGAATACACCTGTATATGTCCTGCGGTGTAGCAGGTCATTCAGTGTGTTTTTACTCAACGGTTTGCTTGCTCTGGATTTTAGACCTATCATCTGAGCCATTTTCCATAAGTCATCTAGCGTATGCTGACCACTAGCCGCTGCCTCAAATAGCTGTACAACTTTATATGCATTATCGGGGTCAGGCACTATATTGCGTTCGCCAGGTCTGATTATGGCGTTCATGAAGCCTATTGGTGCTGGTCCAGGGTACTGACCACGTGCTCTCTTGGTGTCAAAGCCTTCTTTTACCTGTACGCTCAAATCGTCATTGTTCTTTTTGGCTAGCGCAAGCTCTATAGCTAGTACCATCTTGTCGTCAGGCGTGTTCCTGTACACACGTGTTGGCGTATGAATTGCTAGCAATAAGCCTCTATCCAGGGCATATATTACTCTGCCACCGTCTATGGGGTTACGACTGAGCCTTGAGAGAGCCCATATAGCTATATATCGTGCTTCGCCAGCCTCTACTCGGTCCATCATATCGTTGAATATCGGACGACCAGGAGTCTTTGCACTTCGCTCCTCTGCTGGCAAAGTAACAGGTATAAAATTATTGCGTTCAATAATGCTTTGGACTTGTTTATCTTGCTTCTGTAACGATAACGACTGCCTGTCCTCTCGGTCTTGTGACCGTCTGAGGTATATGAATGCTTTGGATTTTATATTGTCAGGGTTCATCAGTTATCTCCCATTGAAGTGAGCCTAGCAGACCCTGAATCGTCAATGGGAGGTAACTGGTCTGCTAGGTCTTCTTTACCTGGTTTACTATAGCCTCTGCCTTGTTGCCAATCAATTGAGCCGCCGTATTTTCTGCGGTACTCAATATCAACAATGAGGGTTAGTAGATTCAGCAGGTTAATGCTGTCTGTGGATAGCTCGCTAAGCCTCAAATGTGAGCTCAGGTCGCTTTCTATCGTGTCTACAAGCGATTTAGACGCTCGTCTTGGCTTGCCATTAGGCATACTGTCCTTCCGACCAAAAACACACGAATAAACGTGTGACTTGTCCAGAACGGTTGCCATCTTAGAACGACATTTTGCAATCGCTGGTAGCTAGAGTATGTGCTGGCTATTTAGCCCAGACTTAGAGTCTTTACACCTAATTAAACTATTTTGCTGGTGCTTTAAATTAGTGTACTTTTAAAGCTTATCGCACAGACTATTTATTTGCAATAGTAATACAATCATTGAAAAGTATATAAAACTCTATGAAGTAGTTTACTCAGCTACGTATAGGCTACAGGTATCTAGTAACAATCAGTCGCTATAGTTTGCTTGCTTTAAGAAGTCACTCAATCCAACCAACTCCTCAAGTGCGACAGGCTGATTATTCAAGCCCATATCTTCTTCAAGACGACCATTCGGTATGGAGTTTTCTGTAAGGTTTTGCATGTTTTTGAGTGCAACTCTACCAATTTCTTCTAGGGTTTCGCCACCACTAAGCATTTCAGCGCCTTCTATGCCTAACTCTCGTTCCTTTTGCCGCTTGGCAGTAGCGTCACCACCGTCCCATCGTCTGACTGCTCCATCGGCACCTAAGCGATAGCTCCAATGTTCACGACCATAGCCGCCTTCAATTCTTTGGAGGCTAATATCTCTTTTTATTATTTCACTGGGTCTAAAAGTTACCTCGGCAACAGGCATACCCTCATCGTGACTAGCGTTATCACGCAACGCCAGGGTATAGCTTTGCCCATCAACTTCAATATGCTTGAGCAAATTAGCAGTAGGCTTGCCTTTGATAGACTCAAATTGTTTAACTGCTTCCATATGTTGCAATATCAGGTCATCAAATAAACCATTGAATGTTTGTGCAGTTTCCAAAAGCTGTTCTTCCTTTGGGGTAGGACGACCTTCGGCAGGTTGATAAAAGTTTGGGTAGTTGTTTGTTTCTGACATAGTGACACTAATATAGCAATAATAGTGGGTATTGTCAAGACATAATATGGTAGACGCCCCTGTTAACAGGTGGCAGTTCGGGCATTACGATACCGCCTTTGAGGGGCGGTTGCGTAAGCCCACGTGCACACCTATGAGCCTCCGCTACGCTTCGGCTCGTGATTTAACCATTAAGTGAGATAGCTCAACGCCCAGTTTGTTCATTTCTTCGTCTGACATATCAGCAAAGCGATTTGGAGGCTTTTTTGACTCTTCTACTACAACCTTCGGATTACTACCAAACTCATCAGTAGCCTTCCGTTCTAGCCACCACTTTGCAGCAGAGACATCATTATTATTGATTGCCTCCACTATTACACGTCTGGCAGACATAGTAGGTGCTGCCTGAGCCTTAGCAATTATGTCAGCAAATTGCTGATTATCTCGTAAGCGGCTGTAGTAGGCTTCGTGCGATATACCAGATTGCCAGCAAGCCTCGCGTACTGTCACGCCACTACGAAAACAGCCAACCAATATATTGACAACTTCTGCTGTAATTACTGTCGGTCTGCCAAGTGTTTTGCTCATATCTGCCGACTCCTCACTCTACCTAGCCAAAATACATAATCGGACGGTAGCTTAGTAATATCATTCAGGCTGATTCCCACATTGGCAAAGTAGTTCCACACTTGTTCCGTTAAGGTCCGCCAAGATGCTTACGTTTAAGAGCCTTCATGAAAACGGAGGCTTTTTCTATGATTGCGAGTTGACAGACTATCAAGCTTATGGTAGAATCTAGATATGTCAGAAAATTTCAATCAACAAGCTCCACAAAATAACAATGAAGTACCGTACGATGCTTCTACACGTGGCTATCTAGGAAAAATAGCTGTAGATGCTATGCATATTGGATTCGTGTCCAGCGCTATTGTCGGCGGCACTGAAGTGGTCAGTCGTGTCATTGGAGAAGGTGATCATCTATCGATTCCAGTTGCAACGGCTATGGCTACCGCAATATTTGCAAGCAGTCGTCGTAGAAAAGGCTAGAACTCGGCTGTATTTTAAAATGAGATGTACCCGTATTTAGACTAAAATGGTTCCACACTTGTAAGGCTACAGCCCGCCAAGAAAAATGACTCATGCCGAAAGGTATGGGTCATTTTTCTTTGATGGACGCTCGGCGGGCTGGACCCGGCGATTAGCGGACGAAGTGGGTGTAGATCGCCGGTTAGTACAGGTTTGAGCACGCAGAAGCTTGCTTCGATAAACGAAAACCGTGTCATTTGGCCAAATCCAGCCAGAGATCTCTTCAAATACGATCAGCACAAGTGGAACCGATCGAAGCGCTAACCAGCAAGATACCAGGAATAGTTCTGATCACTTATTTAGTACAGTACCGTCATGTATAGAAGGGTATACAATAACTGCTATGAAGGCTAGTCAGAGGCTTGTGTTGGTCATTGCTATCTTGGCATCGTTCGTCGCGTTCCTCGACGGCTCAGTCGTAAATGTGGCCCTGCCGGCTATAGTTCGAGATTTAGGCGGGGGTTTGTCGCTGCAACAATGGGTCGTGGATTCGTATCTTATTACGCTCGGTGCGCTAATGCTGCTCGCCGGTTCACTATCCGACCTGTACGGGCGACGTAATATTCTTGGCGCCGGTCTCATAGGTTTTGGCGTCGCGTCGCTACTGTGCGCAGTTGCGCCGAATGGTACCACATTGATTGCCGCCCGGGGGCTGCAAGGTGTTGCCGGCGCGCTACTTGTGCCAAGCTCTTTAGCACTTATTATCTCAGCTTTCTCTGGAGTATCCCAGGGAAGGGCAATCGGAACTTGGACAGCTTGGACCGGAATGGCCTTCTTGATCGGTCCGCTGCTTGGCGGCTTTTTTGTTGATACGATGTCTTGGCGGCTGGTTTTCGCGATCAACGTCATCCCAATCGTCATCACGCTTTTGCTGATGCGGAAACTGGAGGCTCAACAGAGAATAGAACGAGTACCACTCGACGTCGGCGGGACGTTCTTAGGTGCGCTAGGCCTTGGTGGGCTGGTGTATGGACTCATTGAGCAAGGTCGATACGGTTGGGGAAGTATAAACGTACAGCTATCAGTAGCTGCTGGGCTTATTGCATTGGTAAGCTTTGTTTGGCAGGAGAGCCGGACAAAGCATCCTATGTTACCACTTAAATTGTTCGCTGCCCGTAATTTCAGCGTAGGAAATATAGCTACACTAAGCATCTATGCCGGCCTAAGCGTCACGACATTCTTGCTTACAGTATTCGTGCAGCAAGTGGGCGGCTATAGCGCGCTGCAAGCCGGTCTGGCGCTCTTGCCGGTGACGCTTATCATGTTCGCGTTGTCACCTAGGTTCGGGGCATTAGCTGGACGGTTTGGCCCACGTTTGTTCATGGCGTTTGGGCCTATATTAGGGGCAACTGGGTTTCTACTGTTATTACGTGTTGATGAGAGAGTGAACTACGTCGGGCAATTACTGCCAGGCATTGTTGTATTCGGCGTGGGGCTGTCTATGACTGTTTCACCACTGACGACGGCCGTGCTTAGTTCCGTCGCTAGTAACCGCGCCGGTATTGCTTCAGCGGTGAATAACATGATTGCTCGGGTGGCGGGCTTGCTTGGGATTGCCGCCATAGGAGTAATTATCGGTCCGCAGCTTAACTTAGCAGGTTTTCGAATGGCAATGATAGCAACTGCCGGACTGCTCATGATCGGTGGTATAGTGTCAGCGGTTGGTATTCAAAACCCAGGACGAAACGGCGCTGGCAAACCCACAGAAGCGTAAACCCCCAATGTTATAACCCAAGCCATGCATTATCTTGGTATGCGGCACAAACGCGAACGACGTGCGGGCATACACAAACACACACCTACCAAATACATTGTTTTTCTAGATAAAGTGACGTTTATCGCAGGCGTGGTCGGACCGTTTACGGTATTGCCGCAGGTGTTCAGCATCTTTTCATCGCACTCGGCCGCCGGCGTCTCGCTGGAGACGTGGTCACTCATCTTCATCGTGACGTTCCCGTGGATTTTGTATGGCTTTGCGCACAAAAACCGGAGCATCATAGTCAGCTTTACCCCATGGGAAATCGTGAACCTAGTCGTCGTTATCGGCGTCCTGATGTGCCGCTAAATTATAAGCTATTTCTTTTTGCTAGAAGGTTTGCTTGTAGCGCCGCAGTATTTGCAGCGGCTGGCGGCAGCAGGAATGGCGCTGAGGCATTCGGGGCAGGCGCGTTCGGCAGGTGACTGAACCTCTTCACTCGGCTTCGCCTTCGCCAATAGTTTGTTGATGGGCGTGACCACGAAGAAGAAGATTACAGCGGCTAGAATGAGGAACGACACGATGGCGTTCAGAAAATCACCGTAAAGAAACAGGCTGTTATTGATAGTAAAACTGAGCCTCGAGAAGTCCGGTTGGCCTCCGATAGCTGCGATAAGTGGCGTGATGAGATCTTTGACCATACCAGTTACGACGGTACCAAATGCAGCACCGATGACGACGGCGACAGCTAGATCAACGACATTGCCTCGCAAAATAAATTTTTTGAAATCCTTGAACATCAGGTCCTCCCAATAAAAGTGATATCTGTTTATTGTATAGCTTCGACAAAGTCCGTCAAGATGTATGTAAGGGCGTAGCATCTGGTATAATTATTTCCGCCGTGGCATGGCACTCGCCACCTTAGCTCAGTTGGTAGAGCGACACATTCGTAACGTGTAGGTCGCCGGTTCGATCCCGGCAGGTGGCTCCAAGCTTTGCCGAAGGCAAAACAATTATCAGTTTACAATTTTCAGACAAAAATGATCAGCTTCACTGATATGCTATAAAAAGCAGAAGCAACAACTCTACGAACATTTTTTAATCGCTAAATTGTGTAATTGAAAATTGAATCACTTGTGGGCGTCTTGCGGGTGTCGTATAACGGCTATTATGTAGCCTTCCCAAGGCTGAGACGGGGGTTCGACTCCCCCCACCCGCACCACAGGAAAGGACGTTGCTCGAAGGGTAGGGACTCTTTCCGAGATTTAAGGATTGAGAATCGAGCGGGGAATGTAATTGGTACTCCTCACCCTTAACCGATGACCATGAGAGCCTAACTGGTCGTTAGACCAAGGTTGACTCCCTATTTCTTGTTCACCCCAGATTTACGAGGTATTTTTTTTGGCTGTGGCGGGAGCCGAACGCGGGCGTCAGTGGTGCCCAAGTCACCTCTGCCTTATGAGCAACTTCTGTTACAATAGTTGCTAGTCTATGGCGAGCACAAAAAAATTCTTTCATGACGGAACAGCTCTGTTATTGGTCAGCGCGGCCAGTTTCTTGACGCTTGTATCTATTGTGCTCATTCTACTCAAATTGAACACCGCACGGGGAACGGTGATTTACATCATCGCTTATCAACCGAGACTGGGTGTGGAAAAAAACATTATGGGGACAGTCACCGGCATCTGGGCACTTACCATAGCGGCACTAGCTATCTATGGGCTGGGAATGCTACTTGCATATCGCGCCCACAAGATACGACGTGAGGTTTCCCTGACTGTACTTTTTCTCACGTTAGCGCTGTTGGCATTCTTAATTATTATAAGTTATCATCTGTTGAACCTACGCGGATGACCGATATAGAAATTCCGTACGAAAAAGATCGGCATGGGCACTACCGCTTTTTTGAGATACTGCCGGGCGTGCTCAGCTGGACCATGGTTGCGGTACCATTCGTACTCAGTCGTATCAATGTGACGCTTGCGGCGCTCTTTGTGTTCATCTACCTGCTTATCAACTTCGCGCGCGTTATGGCGAATGCCTTCCGTGCACTGCAGGGTTACAGGGTACTCAAAACATATCAGAAATTTCACTGGTCGCAGATGCTCACGGAGCTAACTACGGGGGAAATAACGCCCAGGACACATCGGCCCAAATGGCATCATGAGGTAATGCAGCGCTTGCCGGGGAGGCCACTCTCGCACAAACCGGAGGATATCATTCACGCTGTTATCGTTGCGACATACAAGGAGTCCCGTGAAGTGCTAGAGCCGACAATCCGCTCGATTTTCAATTCGGATTTTGATGCCAAAAAACAGATTATTTTTGTCCTTGCATACGAAGAAAGAGCCGGTGAGCCGACAGAATCACAAGCCCACGATCTTGTTGCTGAGTTTAAAGGCGAGTTTCTCGACGCACTCGCTATCAAGCATCCGCATGGTATCACCGGTGAGGTGATAGGCAAGGGCGGCAATGTGACCTTTGCAGCTCGCCGCCTCGAGGAGTATCTGAAGCAGCATGGTATAGATCCACTACGCGTACTGGTTACGACCCTCGATTCAGACAATCGCCCTGACAAACAGTATTTCAATGTACTAACCTATACCTATCTAGTCGCGCCAGACCCCGTCCATGTGTCATATCAGCCCGTATCGCTCTACACGAATAATATTTGGGATGCCCCGGCGCCCTCGCGCGTACTTGCTACCGGTAATACATCGTTCCACCTCGTCGCATCGCTCCGCAGCCACGCGCTCCGCAACTTCTCGGCACATGCCCAACCGATGGCCGCACTCATCGAGACTGATTACTGGAGCGTACGTACTATCGTCGAGGATGGGCACCAATTCTGGCGCTCCTATTTCTGCTTCGATGGCAACTATCGTGTACTCCCCCTGCACGTGCCAATTTATCAAGATGCCGTCTTAGCCGAGACCTACCGTAAAACTCTCAAAGCACAGTTCCTACAACTTCGGCGCTGGACCTATGGTGCTTCGGATGTTGCCTATGTGGTAGACAAGGGCTTCTTTCATAAGAATAAGGTTTCCAAAGTCGATCTCATCAGCAAGACATGGCGGTTGCTGGAGGGGCATATTACCTGGGCGGTTGGGCCGATACTTATCCTCGGTGGAGGGTTTATCCCCTCACTGTTCAACCCCAAGAGTTATGCAGCGAATGAGCTGCCTATCATAGTCAGCCGGGTACAAACGGTAGCACTCGTCGGTCTCGTACTGACTATTTTCCTCGCACTGCGCACGTTGCCGCCAAAGCCGGCGCGCTACCGTCGTCACCGCTCGCTGTGGATGGTGTTGCAATGGTTGTACCTACCGGTGACGACCATCGCATTCAACTCCGTCGCTGCCTTTTACTCCCAAACCCGTCTCATATTCCGTAAGTACATCTCAACGTTTGATGTCACAGACAAGGCAGTTGTAACTGACACGGAAGCCGGAGCTAGAGTCAGGGTATAAGAGTGCTTACTGGTGGTGGTGTGCGTGGTAATACACTGCCGCTGCGGTGTCAAAATGCCGGAGCACGGTGTGGCACTCCCGGATTACGTCCTGCCGCGTCAGCTTGGCTCCCTGGGCTGTCTTGAGCAGCCGAGCGGTGATATAGCCCTCCAGCTCTCCAGCTGATGTTATAGCGTCGCTACGATGGCCGAGTGCCTCATACAGGCTAATCAAGACCGCGTTTCTCTCGTATGATCGTAGCGAGTCGTCCGGATAAGCGACGCGGAGGCTCCCCGACAGATCTGCCCGCTCGTACGTAGTAAAAACGGCTTGGCAGCGCGTACAAGTACGTCTGCGCCATGTCTGCAGTGACCGTTTCTGGGGGCGAGAGTTGGTGACTCGTGTAGGAGCACCGCAATATATACAAACCATGGCTACATGTTGTCATAACGCAGGTGTAAATACTAGTGGATAATTAATGAGAACCAGTGTAAAAAGTATCTGGATATGAAAAACCCGACCCTCCGATGGATAATCGAGCGAACCCGATATTCCGGCGGGAGGCCGGGGCATTGTCTTATGAACTTTTTATGCAGTACGCACCCGGCGCACGCGTACGACGCGTTTCACGCTGGGGAGTTCCTCATAAAACAACTGAAAGCTCTGTAAAGAGCTCGTTTCAGTTTTACTCACTAAAACACCTCGTTTAACCTGGCTACTTTAACAAATAAGGTCTTGCGTGTCAATAGAAATGGTGTCATACATAAGCACTTTAACAGTGACGGCACCAAAGTGAGTCTGATCTTATCCGCAATAACTTGCGTTTCTAGAAGTTTGTTTATGCTGTTTTCTGTTGAACGTTATATAAAATCGTTTACGAAGGGCGGCTGATTTTTATAAACGGTATCACAGCATGGAATCAACCCAATTCTCCTATTAAAAAAGCCAGCAAGCTGGCTCTTATATCTGGTGGGCGATATAGGATTCGAACCTATCACCTCCACAACGTCAATGTGGCGCTCTAGCCAAATGAGCTAATCGCCCACACCAGAACAGGACTGACTATACCAAATATCACCCCTATAAACAAGACATCGAGCGTTTTGCGACATGCGTGGTTTGAGGTGAAGGGGGGCTTATGTACGCAAAGGAGAACTGTGATGCGAACTGTCATATACACGTATGACGATTTTTCAGTCGCTAAAATACATTATCACACATACGATATAAACCGCCCAAAAACGACTTATCCACTTATCCACAGTTAAATTATGTTTGTGGTTAAAAAAGTACTAGCATAATACAGCTAGGGGGGATATACTAGCTCGTGAGGTGAGGTTTTGCCGAGAGGTTTTACCAAACTATGTTATAAAAACGCTTGGATGTATTTGCGAGATCACCCAAGCGTTTTTATTTGTGGTAAAGTCCTCCGACGTTTATGCGCATAACGCAAGGTCGCAAAATAAACCATCTCTACCAACGGGGGGCTTCACCGTAGAGGTGCATTGCTTTAAGATGCTGCACCCTGCTATATTGATATACGAGCAGTGATGTGGCATCACCAACCACGGAGCTTCGTCGGTGTGGCAACAGGGTACGATAACCATAGTTGCAAGAGTAAACGCTTAGGTGGAACCTCCGGCTACGATCGGACCCGAGCACGCTAGAGAACAGACTATAGTTCAAAGGCGTGTTTTTTGTTTCATAAATAACAGGGTAGGAGGCTCGATATGGCTGAAAAAGAAGATAAACTCTATGCGATGCGACATAGTCTGGCGCATATAATGGCGACAGCTATTCAGCACCTCTGGCCAGAGGTGAAGCTCGGCGTCGGCCCGGTGATAGAAAATGGCTTTTATTACGATGTTGATCTCGGTGATACTAAGGCAAACGACGAAGACTTCGTACGTATTGAGGAAGAAATGCGCAAGATTATCAAAGACTCTCAGCCATTTGAAAGGCTAGAGATGCCGATTGCCGAGGCGGTGGTATGGGCGCAGAAATACGGCCAACCGTATAAAGAAGAACTACTCAATGACTTGCGGCGTGAAGGGACGACCATTGCAAAAGATCTTGATAGCACCGAACTCGGACTGGCGGTGAATGGCGAAAGTAAGGTAGAGAATGTTTCGTTCTACCGCAATGGAGACTTTACTGACTTATGTCGAGGGCCGCATGTCGAATCGACCGATAAAGTAGGGGCCTTCAAGCTCATGCGCGTGGCCGGTGCCTACTGGCGAGGCGATGAGAATAAGCCTCAGATGCAGCGCATCTACGGCGTGGCCTTTGAAACACCGAAGGAACTGCGGCAGTATCTAGATATGCTCGAAGAGGCAAAGAAGCGTGATCACCGCAAACTCGGCCAGGAATTAGATCTGTTTGTCTTTTCTGATTTGGTAGGGCAGGGCCTGCCGCTGTGGACCCCGCGTGGCACTGTGCTTAAGAACCAGCTCGATGCCTTCGTTCAAGAGCTTCGCGATGAGGCCGGCTTCCAACAAGTTAGCATCCCCCATATCACCAAGAAAGAATTGTATGAAGCAAGCGGCCACTGGTCGAAGTTCAAAGATGAATTGCTCCGGATCACTACCAGAGAAGGGCATGAATTTGCCATGAAACCTATGAATTGCCCGCACCACACGCAGATTTATGCTTCACAACCACGTAGTTATCGTGACCTACCTATCCGCTACCGCGATACGACCATGGTGTATCGTGATGAGCAGAGTGGAGAGCTAAGCGGCTTGAGCCGAGTTCGGGGAATCACACAGGACGACGCGCACGTGTTTTGCCGTACTAGCCAGGTTGAAGAAGAAGCTTATAAGCTGTGGGATATTATCGAGACGTTCTATAGTGGAACCGGTTTCACGGAGCTGAAGTTCCGACTTTCTACCCATGACCCAGATGATATGTCCGGATATGCCGGTGATCCTGAGAAATGGCGCTCTACAGTGGAACAGCTCGAAAATATTCTAAAGACGAAGGTCGAAAATAACTATTTTGTTGGTGTCGGCGAAGCGGCATTCTATGGGCCTAAGATAGATTTCATGGCGAAGGATGCAATCGGTCGTGAGCATCAGGTCGCGACTATTCAACTCGATTTCAACCAACCAGAGGGGTTCAACCTAATCTGTACGAACGAAGAAGGCGAAGATGAGCGAATCGTCATGCTGCACTGTGCAGTCATGGGTTCACAAGAAAGATTTCTATCTGTGTACATTGAACACACGGCCGGGAGGTTCCCGGTCTGGTGCGCGCCAGAGCAGGTCCGTATCCTGAGTGTGAACCAAGAGGAATCGACGGTCGCCTATGTGGAGGAGCTATGCCAGAAGGGGAAGGCGCTTGGTCTACGCATGGTCGCAGATAATTCGAACGAATCGGTTGGCAAGAAGATACGATCTGCCGAGATGTGGAAGGTGCCGTATACAGTCGTGGTTGGCGAGAAAGAAGTCGGTGGTGGTGAATTGACACCACGCATCCGTAAAGACTTGGTGGTGAGTGAAGAGGCGAAGAGCTACACCGCGGATGAATTCCTACAGACAGTCGCTAACGAAGCCAAGACTCGCGTCAATAAAACTAGCATGTAGCTTATGAAAAAGCCGATTATCGCCGTCGATATTGATGACACGCTCCTCGAATATTTCGAGGCGTTAGCAAGATGTGGAGAAATACTTTGATGAGAGAAGTTGAGCCGAATTTTCGGGAGAGGGTGCAGGCCCTAGTGGCGCAGATACCGCGCGGTCGAGTTATGACGTATGGGCAGCTAGCGGCGCTGTGCGGTAATGCTCACGCGGCTCGTATTGTTGGCGGGATTGCACATTTCGGAGACCCGGAACTGCCGTGGCAGCGAGTGGTGAATAAACAAGGCGGCTTGGCGGCCGGGTACCCGGGCGGCCGTCAGGGGCATAAGCAGGTCCTGGAAACCGAAGAGGTTCAGATCTCGGTAGATATGCAAGTCGATGTACAGAAATTGTTATGGTGGCCTCCAGATGCGTCCGATAGGGTGCTGGGCTGATGCGGCCGCTATTGGTCATCGTCGGAGAGACAGCGAGTGGCAAATCTGCACTGGCGATAGATTTAGCACACCAGTTCGATGGCGAGATTATCTGTGCCGATTCATGGACCGTGTACAGGGGTTTTGATATCGGTACGGCGAAACCGAGCAAAGCCGAGCGGAAGGAGATACCGCACCATTTACTAGATATCGTAGACCCAGAGGAAGGTTTCAGCGCCGCGGTGTTTAAGCGTGAGGCGCAAAAAGCCATTGAAGAAGTGCAGAGCAGGGGCAAGCTGCCGATACTCACGGGTGGTACGGGTCTCTATATCGATAGCGTTCTCTACGATTATGGTTTTCTCGAGAAGTCAGACCCATCAGTGCGTGCGGAGCTAGACGCCATGGAGCTCCCAGAACTCATATCCTTTGCGCGCGACCAGGGGTTGGGTCTAGAGGGTATTGACGTGCGGAATAAGAGGCGGGTTATCAGGCATATAGAAAATCGCGGACAACGGCCGACCAAACAACCAATGCTTGAGCGAACGCTGGTGCTGGGGGTACATGTTCCGCGTGAAGCATTGCAAGCGCGAGTTGAAACGCGCGTTGATATTATGCTCGCGACTGGGCTGGAGCATGAAGTCCGTAAACTTTCGGATACATACGGCTGGGTTGTCGAGCCTATGAAAGGCATCGGCTACCGCGAATGGCGTGGTTACCCAGATAACGGTGAAAGGTTGGCGGATGTGCGCCAAAAAATTATCTCTGGTACGCTCCAACTCGCCAAGAAGCAGCGGACCTGGTTTAAGCGCAACAATAGTATTCAGTGGGTGAATGACCGAAGTGAGGCTGTAGAAATTACGACAACATTTTTGAACAATTAAGATTTTTATACGCTTCAATAGCTGCTATACTACCTGTGTAGTCGAGTAAACCGACGGGAGGTCGAGCACTATGGTTGAACAGCTTTTCGGGTCCAAAACACGCGTCAAATTGCTACGGCTTTTCTACAGTAATGCAAACCGTTCATTTTATGTACGTGAGATTACGCGTAAGATTGATGAGCAGATAAACTCAGTTCGCCGTGAGCTCGCTAATTTGTTGAGCATAGGTATCATCACGAGTGACACAAGTAACAATAAGGTCTATTATGAGGTCAATCAGAAATATGAATTTTTCACCCCTTTGGAAGAGATCTTCGGTGACCTAAAGCCCAAACGTAAAACAGCTAAAAGTACCACCAAGACAGAAGACGTCACGGTTGAGACCGATGACGAGAAATCTGATTTGAAGGCACTAGGGAATGTCGAAATAGCCTGTTTACTGGGACAGTTTACGCGAGATGAATCCAGCGGTGTCGACATACTTATAGTAGGAAGTGTAAATAATAATGCCGTGGCGAAATATGTCACTGAACTTGAAAAACAAGAAGGTAAAGAGCTACGTTTCACCGTGTTCTCGCTTGATGAATTCCGATACCGCATACAGATAAAAGACCGATTCATAACGGGCGTACAGCTTTCTAAGAAGCAAGTGCTCGTCGACAAGCCTGGCTTGCTCAGCTAGTCGGTGGCTTTTACCTCGAGGCAAGGTAGGTTATAGTATAGGGAGTGGTCGGCACACCTTGTGTGGGGCTGTTCCCTGAAGCCAAAACAGTAATTATTCAACCGGAGTTTTTATGGATATACAATTTTACGGTGCCAACTGCATCACCATCACTACCAAGCAGGTGCGACTCGTTTTCGATGACAACCTTGAATCGCTCGGCGCAAAATCTATCACAAGAGACGGCGATGTTTGTTTGTTTACCATCCCTCACGAGGGGCAGGTTAAGGGAGCGAAGATGGTCATCGATATGCCAGGTGAATATGAAATCAGCGGGATCAATATCCATGGGCTGCAATCTCGGTCACACCTTGACACGGAGTTGGAACGCAACGCCACGATGTATAAAGTTACTATCGGTGATGCCAGCGTACTTGTGACGGGGCACGTTTACCCGAAATTTAGTGATGCAAAACTAGAAGATATCGGTTTAGTGGATGTCATGATAGTGCCCGTTGGTGGCAACGGCTTTACGCTCGACCCAACGGGCGCACTTCAGGTAATCAAGCAGGTTGAGCCAAAAGTGGTCGTACCGACGCATTACGCGGACAGTAGCCTGAAATATGAAGTGCCGCAACAATCACTAGAGGAAGCACTCAAGACTATCGGCATGGAGTCTCAGGAGTCGACCCAGAAGCTACAGTACAAGACGGCTGAACTGTCTGGCGCAACCAAGATGATCGTCGTCGAAAAGTCCTAACATCTGATATCAAAAAAACCGCATCGTTTCTGATGCGGTTTTGTCTTGCTGAAAATCGGTGCTAGTTAAGCGATGATACCCTTTTTCTTGAGAGTACGTATCGCCTGGGTGCTGACCTTGAGCTTGATTTTTTTGCCATCAACTTCTATAGTTTTACTCTGTAGATTTGGCTTCCAGACCTTTTTAGTGTGGCGCTGAGAGAAGCTGACGTTATTGCCAAATTGCTTTCCTTTGCCGGTGAGTTCACATTTCTGCATGGTATCTCCGAATTTATATCTTGATTCAGCGTCTGATTGTATAGTTTATACCTGTAAAAGTCAACGGTGCGGATGCTATACTACCATACGTATGTTTAGCGATTTTACACCTTTTGGGATTTTAGTGCTGCTTGTCTGCCTCATTATCTCGCTTACGATTCATGAATTCATGCATGCGTATGCGGGGTATCGCCTCGGTGACGACACCGCTAAAGCGGATGGTAGGCTGTCATTAAACCCCATGCAGCACGTTGACCCATATATGACGATACTCCTGCCGCTTGTTTCGCTGGTGCTCTTCAGGGTTCTTTTTCTTGCCGCTAAACCGGTACCGTTTAATCCGGGACGCATCAAATACGGTGACTATGGCGCTGCAATCATTGCCGCCGCTGGGCCACTGTCGAACTTCGTACTTGCTTTCGCAGCAGCGTTGTTACTAAGCTCGGCCATACCTGGATCTATCTGGGGTCAATTTGTATCAACTTTCATGTATCTGAATGTAGGCATTTTTGTATTTAATATCATCCCAATCCCACCACTAGACGGTTCCCGTGTGCTCTATGCCTTTTCGCCTGAACCATTACGCCGTTTCATGGAGCAGGTTGAACCCTATGGCTTCATGATATTGATGGCTTTGGTGCTACTCGGCGGCCTCGGCGGGTGGATTGGACTGCTGAACCAAACCGTACTTAGTTGGCTGCCAGTATAAGATAAATCGGCTATACTATAAGAGCTGGGTATGCTCGGCCTTTCGCAAGAAAAGTCGGGTGCCAACGTATGATTATCTGAATACTAGTCATACGGGAGCTCTATATGAGTAGCGGCTGTGGTCACTACTTGCGAGCACCCACCTGGATATTTTCAGGTTTAATCAGTTTGGCGCCCAGCAAAAAAACCCGGTCTGTACGACCGGGTTTTTTAGTGACGTCGCAGACTACCTGTGGATTCTCAGGTAGTGCTTGTATCCGAGGAAACTTAACACTGCCATCGTACCGGCCGCTGCGAAGGAAGCAACTGCCGCCCATTTGGCAATCATGCCAAATGTCCAGAAGCCATAGCCATCACCAAGCAGCATGCCCCTAAGGGTCTCTCCCTGGAATAACGAAGCCTTTTGTCCCTGCAGAGCCGCGTTGGTCGGGTCTGCCTTGGCTGCGCTGCTTACTTCGGCGTAGGTTTGGCCTGCCGCAATCTTCTCGAGGTGTCGTCCGATGAATCCATCGGCGTATGCCTTCGCCATATCGCCGTTGACTACTTGCTGACCACCGTATTTCTGTAGGTCAGGGAATTCGTCCGCGGGCAATCCGGCGCTGCCTGCAGCTGGGAAGAATATCTTCTGTGAGCTTAGTTCGTCACGAACCATATTAGTCGCGAAGCTGTAGCCGTACCACGCGAGACTGCCAATGACTAGCAAGAGCACGACTGCCGCCGACCCGAGTAGTACGAACACTTTATCGATAGTCTTTCTATCGGAAGTACTTTTCCTTTTTGTAACTTTCTTTGGCATAATTCCACCTTTGTTAAATGTTACTAGTTTGTACTATTAGCATAATGCTTATGACTACAAATAACCATACCTAACTTTCAGTTATTGCTCAGGGAGTGCTATGAAAGGTGAGATGGGGGGTCGTAGAACCCACGCCCATCCAAGCTTAGGAGTGCATACACTCGAAGGCGACCACGAGAATCACAGCTCGAAGGGTTTTAAGGTATAATCAAATGGTTGATCGGGGTGTGGCGCAGTTGGTAGCGCGTACGGCTGGGGGCCGTGAGGTCGCAGGTTCAAGTCCTGTCACCCCGACCAAGAGAAACTTTGTCTAAATCCACCATCAGATTGTATGGTGGATTTAGCTTTATTACAGATATAACGTCGTCATCAGCTCGTAGGTTCAACACCAATTCCTGATAGACAGTATCTTCCTCAATCAAGTCAGTGGTTTTTAGCAGGGTTTCCAGATACGACCTGACTAGTTCAACAAATTGCTGGCGTGTTGGTAGCCCCTCATCCAGCCGTTTCACCTCGGTTAGTAGTGTTTCAATACTTGAAGTACTGGTGTTTATGAGGTTCTGATGATACTCTAGCTTACCCTTGTGGTGCTTATTGTAGTCGGCGAGGCTAGCCAGTTGTAGATTTTGGTACTTGGTGTATAGAGTTTCTTGTTTTTTCAGTTCACCCCTAGCGTCAGACAGCTTACGCTTGGCTACCTCTTTATTTACTACTAGCTTTTGCTCTAGCCGACCAATATAAAGCTTGTACGCCTTTTCACTCTGTTTGGTGCAGTGTCGTAGTGTCCACTCAATATGTGATACCACATACTTTGCCCTGATACTTTTGGATAACCCTTTGCCATATTTCTTGATTGCCTCAGCTTTGTTATGTCGTATACATTCCTTATTACGGCAATAGAAACTAAGCATATAGTGACCGGCATTTTTGCCCTTAGTCAGTTTGGTTCGCTGGAATATCATTATCTTGTCGCAGTAGTCACATATGACCTTTTCACGGAGTAACCCAAAGTCTAACCGTTTAGCACTAGACCCACGACCAACAAACTGCTCACTGAAATTGTCGGCAGTATTACGGCTAAGTGCTATAAACTCGTCAGGTGTTATCAGGGGCAGGAAGTTATATAATTCGTTTAGGTTGGCTATGTTGTCACCGTACTTATACATACCGAAATAAAAGGGGTCATTGAAAGCTACACCAACGGTTTTCTTGTCCATCTTCGCCAGCTTATAATCGTCGTCTTGGTGTTTGCGATAACTAAAATGTGAACTGTTTAGGTAGTCTGCCACCTCTTGATTAGTTTTGCCCTCATACAGCCTTAGAATGACCGCCTGACGGAGTAATTGCCAGTTGTGAGCATCGGGCATAAAGTAGCCAGTAGTAGTGTCGGCGTAATAGCCTTTTTTGACCTGACCAACATATTTACCGTCTTTGATTGAGCCTGTAATGCCTCTGGCGACATCAACAGCCAATTTGTCTGAATACTGCTTAGAGGTGGCAAATAATATGCCAAGCAACATCTTACCGTTAGGGGTGTTATCAAACTGGTAGGTTTTGAAGTGCAAATCCTGTATCTGTTCTAGGTCAATCATTTCAATAATCTGACCAGCCTCTAACATATTGCGTGACAAGCGGTCAGGCGACCACGCCAGTAATCCCTGATACTTACCAGTTTTGAAACCTAGTAGTATATCGTCAAAGATTGGTCGCTTGCCAGACTTTTTAGCTGACTCACTTTCTTCAAATATATCCTCTTTGCGTATGGTGATTTTGGGCTGGTCGGCAAGTGCTTGGCACTCAATTTTCTGGTCTGGTAGTGACCGCACCTGCTTTGCCTCATCATCAGTAGACTTACGCAGGTACATCACATAACGGCGTTTCTCTTTGGGTAATATACGTGTACTACCCTCAATAGCTTTGGCGTAGTAGTCAGTAAGGTCGTCAATGCTACGCTTGCTGTCAGGCAGGTTGAATATATCAGGGTTGTCTTTTAGGCTATCGGCTACCAGTTGCTCTGCTCTGAGCTGTTGGTCGCCAGTCAGCGGTATCCGTACGACCTTTTTACCTTTGCGTGTTTTTCTTCCAGGGTCAGCCATACAATTATTATATCTCTTTAGCGTAACTACTGATACGAATGAACGTGGACAAGCAATAAGCTAAAGGATTATACTGACAGGTATATGATTGCAAAACTAAAGAAAGTTAGATTGTTGATATGAAACAAAATCAAAAGGGTTTCAGTGTGGTAGAGATTTTGATTGTTATTGTAGTAGTTGGGTTACTCGGTACTGTTGGCTGGCTTGTATATGACCGCCAAAGCTCCCACAAGCAAGCCTTAACAGACAAAACTACGCCAAGCAGTAATGATACAAAAAAGCCAACTACACCTGCAACAACTACGGAAACGCCTAAAACTGACCCCTACGCAGACTGGCAAAGCTATTCAGGCAGAGGGTTTGTCGTAAAGTATCCTGCTAAATGGACAAATATTGACCTTTTGGGTGACAGGCAGGACTTATCAAGTGTAGTATTCGGTACTCATACGGTTGCTGCCCAAGGCGGTGAAGTACCAGGCACAAGTGCTTTTAACGTAAGCGTATTCCATAAGGGCTACGACATATGTGACTGTAATCCCACGCAATATGTTGACGAGAACACTGACTTGACGCACTTTATTAGGTCAATGAATGGATTATTGCCGAATGACTCATTTAGCCAAGTACAAAAACAAACTAAAACTATTGATGGTGTTGAAGCCCTAAAGTTCAAGGGCGGTAACTTTGATACCCCTTGGACAATAAAAGTTGGTAGTAACATCTACCAGTTTGGGTATATTCAAGGTAAAGACGATGTTGACAGCCAGACCTTGCAGCAATACTTTAATAACTTCCTAAATAGCTTTCATATAAAGTAAAACAGACAGATTTTGGCTAACTTCTGGTCAAATCTTCCAAGTGGTCTGTTCGCCTATTGTCCAAGGTTGCAGTTCCACATCGCCTAGTAGCTCCAACTCCGTTTCATCAGCTTTTAAGGTGTCACTAAGTTTGATAACCATAGCTATCAGCCTGTCAGTCGGTATGTCACTCATATCACGCTTATTTAGCTCCTGCTTGGCTTTGTCTAGAAAGTCACCAAACAAGGCTATACGGTGGCGTCTGGTGATTGCATAACGCATTTGCAGGTCATCTACCGCCAGCGTCCGCTGGTTTTGAATGTCCCTGTTAGTATTAGTGTCTTTTGACCACTCAATCAGGGTTGGCTTGCTGATACCCAGTTCATCAGATATTTTCTGAAAACTGTAGCCCTTTGCCCTTAATTCAATAAACTGCTGTTGTTCCTCTAGTGTTTTACTCATAGCGTGCTTACTCCTATCAATCGTTTATACTAATTGGTAGGTAGTTGGTCGCTACTGGTTCAACACTATTGTCGTATATCTAAGGTCACGGTTACTTTGTTGTGATGTCCTGCTGGCTAGGGTCTTTTATGTAGGTATCACCACTAGGGTCGGTTGATACCCTGCCGTCCCAGCTAGAAGTGTCGTCAGGTGCTTGCTGGGGTGGCACTGGCGTTGGTTCTGGTTGAGCTTGTGGCTCGGTAGGGGCGGTATTGTCATCACTCATACACATATTATATCAAGAATTGCAGGCTAGCCATAGCGTCAGGCTTGACTAGATTTTGTAGCAGTAACTTTGTCCTATCCAACCGTGACCGAAGTTGAGGGTAGCTTACAAGTAGCTGATATAAAGTGTCCAAAATAGGTTCAACAGCCGTCGTCGCCAGCCGACCATGCTAATATATATGCATATGTGGAATGAAACCAAACACGGCCTATACAAACAATTCGTCTTTACGGACTTCCGTCACGCATGGGCTTTTATGGAAAAAGCGAGTGCGATTATTAACGAGCTTGATCATCACCCACGCTGGCAGAACGAATGGAACGTTGTGGAGTTTTGGCTAACAACACATGCCGCAAAACGTGAAATCACTGATAGGGATTGGGAGCTTGCCAACGCACTTGACGCCCTCGCCGATGAACCGAATAAGGCTATAGTCGCTGTGAAAAATACAGCGCACATAACAGAGGTACAATTATATACTGATGGTGGTTCACGCGGAAACCCTGGACCATCAGCCAGCGGTTTTGTTATCTACGATATGGACGGAAAAGTACTGATGGAACGGGGTGTATACCTTGGAATCACAACGAATAATCAGGCAGAATATCAAGCTCTGAAGCTTGGTCTAGAGGCAGCGTTGGATACATTTCAGGCCCATGAGGTGCATGTGTATATGGATAGTATGCTTGTCGTGAATCAAATGAAGCGAATCTTCAAAGTGAAGAACCGAGACCTTTGGCCTGTGCACGATGCCGTACAACAATTGTCGCAGAAATTTAAAAAAGTAAGTTACGATCACGTGCCGCGGGAACTTAATAAGGCTGCCGATACGGAAGTCAACAAGGCACTCGATATTGAGCTGAAGAGTCCAGCCCAGCACGTCGAATAAACCATCGTCATCATTCATAGTTGAGTGAGACGAGGTTTAGGTGCTCTTCACTTTAACTATTTTCGCTCTACAATTCATGTCGGCGCTCGCCTACTTTTGTCTTGAATCGAAACTGGAGTCCCCGTAGAAGGGAGGATTCTCCGCTCCTGCCCCCGACTCCTTAAGCTGTGGTATACTTACCGGTGTTAGATTATTAGCTAATCGCTAGTCCTTTCAAAGATTAGAGGAAAGTCCGGGCAGCATAGGGAATGACAGTCGCTAACGGCGACCGAGGGTGACCTTAGGGAAAGTGCCACAGAAACGATACTGCCCCAGCTTGCTGGGGTGATGGTGAAACGAGTGCGGTAAGAGCGCACAGTCGCCCGTGGTGACACGGGAGAGCGGTAAACCCTGTCTGCTGCAAGGAGTGGACTATTAGCGTCCCCGCGACGTCTACGTTTGAACCCGCTTGAGCCCGTCGGCAACGGCTGGCCTAGATAGATGGTTAGCGTTTCTCCTCGGAGAGACACAGAACCCGGCTTATCGATAATCTAACGATATATGAAAACACCCCCGATTTGTCGAGGGTGTTTTCTTGAATTCGCACTAGCTCGGGTAGATTATTTGCTAGCGGCTCTGATGACAGCCTCAAAGGCTTTGGGCTCATTGACAGCTAATTCTGCCAGAATCTTACGATCTAGCTCGATGTTGGCCTTTTTGAGGCCTGCAATAAGCCTGCTGTAGGTTGTACCGTTCAGGCGAGCAGCTGCGTTAATACGCGCATTCCACAGGGCACGGAAGGTGCGCTTGCGGTTGCGACGATCGCGGTATGCGAACTGTAAACTGCGGGTGACTGCTTGCTTGCCGCGTTTTATGCTTACTCGGTTCGGGTGGCTCATGCCTTTAGTGGCACGGCGGATTTTCTGGTGCTTGGCGTGACCAGCGACGCCTCGTTTGACTCGCATATTAAACTCCTAGTCTCTTGCGGATTATCTTGGTATTAGTTGTCGCTAGCGTCTCAAGGCCGGCCAGTTTGCGCTTACGAGCGCCCGACTTCTTTTGCAAGAAGTGGCTTGCGTGGCTGTGGCGGGTGCGTACTTTACCGTTCTTGGTAACACGTACGCGGTCCTTGGTACCACTATGAGTCTTTAACTTTGGCATGGGGGTTACTCCTTATAACGAATGAAAGCTGTTTGCCGTTGAGCTGTGGGGCTTGGTCAACGACGATGGCCTCGCCGAAATCGGCGATGACACGATCAGCTAGTTTAAATCCTATATCCTTGTGCGCCAGTTCACGTCCACGGAAGAAAAGAGTAATTTTGACCTTGTGGCCGACTTCTAGGAAGCCTGTTACTTTTCTCATCTTCACCTCAAGGTCGTGGTCGCCGATTTTCAGGCCGAAACGCATTTGTTTCATGTCCATGACCTTAGTGTTCTTGCGGTTTTTTTGCGCCTGCTTCGTCTTTTGGTAGTTATATCTACCCCAATCGACTATCTTGCATACCGGCGGGTCGGTATTCGGTGATATTTCGACCAGATCGAGTTCGTGCTCTACAGCGATTTGCAACGCTTCGCTGCGGCTTAATACCCCGAGCTGTTTGCCGTCCTCGTCGATGACTCGAAGCTGTGGTGCCCGAATTTGTCCATTCAGACGCGTGTTTGCACTGATGCTAGGATCTCCTTTATATTTTTAGTGTCTGAATTGTAACAGATTGATAAACAGAGGTCAACTAAATAAAGGATGGGCTTGCCCTCGATATTGTATTAGCGAAGTTATATTCGATAGAGTATTCCTCTCTGAAGACGAAGCAAGGCGTGTTTGCCTTTAACAACGTGTTTGGGTAGTATGACCTCCGATTCATCTAGGCCGGCAAGTTTCTTCAATTGATTTACCACGATGAGGTTGGCAGCAGGCACGAGGGCGGCCTGTTCGACATTATCAGCAGGTATTACGAATGTATGGATGCCGTGGCGTTGCCGATGAGTAGCTTGCCGCTAAGGCCTCTAATGGGTCGTACTGTGCCGTCCAACTAAAATTCGCCCATGATAGTGCTCTTTGGAGGAATGGCGCCGCATTGTAAGCCTGTCAAAAATAGAAAACAACCCACTCTAGTAGGTTGAGTGGGTTGTTTGCGAGATTTTAGGTTTATTTGAGTATTTCGGTTTTTGAGCACTTTTTTTGTTCAGTGCTAACGGATATGATAAGCCATAATGATACTCTAAGTCAAGCTTATGATTAATGTTTATTCGTCAGCCTAACCAGGCAATTAAACATTTCAAACCGAAGAGCAGATTGACAAAACACTTAAGGTATAGTAGCATTGAGAGCAGTAAGGCAAAAACAAAAACTTTCAAAACTACCCCCCCTTACATAAACATAGCGCTCGAGTTACCTTACTGGTGACGAGAGCGGTCAGTCATAGTCGAAGGCGGTAAACGCTATACATTTTATTTTTGAGCGGATTTACCGCCTCTCGACACCAAATTATTCTTACGACTTTATGATAATTATGCTTTATGTTTAGATACATAGAGCATTTTTTAGTACTATACGTGTATGAAGCAGCAATTATTATCCCAGGTGGCACTATGGTGGGGTGCCTTGATATCATTCCTGCTAATTAGCAATCCCTCGCACCTACCGATACTTCTTCTTATGGTGCCTTTTGTATTGGTCTTTTTGGCAATCCGGGCATCGTGGCGCCTCGTCGAAGTAATGCTATCCTCTGAGCCGCACAACAATAGTTCCAGAGCGTTTGCAGAAAGAGGAAGTCTTCTCGCGAGTATCTTAGTGGCACTTCTGGCACTCGCCTCCATAGGGCAACTGACTGCTCGGGATGTACTCACAGTTACGCTGCTTTCATTACTCGGCTACTTCTACATTACCCGCAATAGTAAGCGTACCTAAAGCTCCTCTCGCAGGCTGTATAAGGTGACAAAAATGAGATATACTAGTAGGTATGAATCCAGGTAGTGAACCACAAAATCCAGCTACTCCTTTGCCGCCAGTTGTGACATCCTTGCAGCCACAGCTTAACCCTCGGCCCAACCCACAGCCTATGGCGGTGGGCGTACCGACACCATACGAGCCAAAACAGATGGCTGCGCAGTTTGCGCAGAGAGCGGAAGAAATATTGTCTCGTACACAAGCCTCTCCGAGAGCCCAGGCGGAAGAAATTGCGGCGTTAAGAGCTGAATATCTTGATGCAAGGCTGCGGAATAACACCCAAGATAATGTATAAATATCCTAATAAAGCAATGCATATACATAAGGAAGAATTAAACGATGTTAATTAATCTACAGAAAGGCGCACAGTCAAAGATTAAATTTGAGCGGGGGTTAGAGATCGTTCCGCTGCTTATTCATCTACCGCCGTCGAGCGAAGATACAGATGTAAACGGACGAGATATTCGAGATGTTGTGGATGAGAATATATCCCGGGCGCAGATTATTTACAACATTATTGCAAGCACAGCACAGAAAAGTTTCAAGAATCGCCATCATGGTCAACGGCATCTCGGCTTCGAAATAATTGGGATGCATGGTTTCGTGTATATGTACGCTGCAGTTCCGGTCGACCTTGTAGATGTGATGAGCCAAGCCTTAACTAGTGCGTATCCGTCCACGCGGGTTGAGAGAGTGCCCGAACACAATATATTCAATGAAGTGGGTGGTATCAACGCTGTAGTCGGTGGTCAGTTCAGTCTAAAGGAGAAATTTGCGTACCCAATAGCTACCTACCAAGATCTCAAAAGAGATGCTTTTCAGGGAATATTGAACGCGTTGTCTACGCTCGGGCCAGAAGATGGCGCAGCAATCCAGATACTTTTCCGTCCTGCCGACGATTCGTGGCGAAAGGAAGCCTCATCACTTGCCACTGCAAAGCGAAAAGGCACCGAAAAAGGGTTGGCGGCTGGTGCGCTCGCCAAAGATTTCATAACTGCCCTTGCGAAGCCCCCCGAGGCAAAAGAAGGCGATTCTAAGTCAAAAGAGCTATCATCACTTGAACAGTCGGTCGTGGATGCAATAGATGACAAAACACGTTACGCGGGCTTCGAAGTGGCTATACGGGTTGTCGTATCATCAAATATCATGCAGCAGTCACAGAGTATTGTGAATAACATCGCAGCGAGCTTTTCGCTGTTTGACTCTCCCGGCAAAAACGGTTTTCGTTTTACTCCCGCAAAAAGTACACAGGAGCTGGTGAGTAACTATATTCTTAGAGCTTTCCCATACCATAAGAAGAAGAATATATTGAACTCAGTTGAGCTGGCGACGTTATACCATTTCCCAGATCAAAAGAATACGCCAACCTCACAACTCGAGCGTCAGGATTCAAAGCAAGTTGACGGACCGCGAAATGTTCCCAACGAAGGGCTCATGCTCGGTTTTAATGTATTTAGAGGTGCAAAAAAGCCTATACGGATAGATCTCAAAGATCGACAGAGACACATTTACGCCGTTGGCCAGACTGGTACAGGTAAGTCAACATTTCTCGAGAACCTTGCGTTACAAGATATGCTCAATGGCGATGGCTTTGCGTTCGTCGATCCGCACGGTGACACTGCAGAGAATTTACTGGCGATGGTGCCGAAGGAACGAGCCGAAGATGTGATTTATTTCTGCCCATCCGATATGGACTATCCGATGGGTATGAACTTGTTTGAATACCATTCCGAAGACCAGAAGGACTTCCTTATCCAAGAGGTTCTGAACATGCTGTATAAGTTGTATGACCCACAACACCAGGGCATAATGGGCCCGCGATATGAAGACATGTTTCGCAACGCTGCTCTCGTTGTTATGGCCGATCCAGAAGGGGGGACTTTCATAGACATACCGAAACTATTTAGAGACCCGCAATTCCTGAAGGAAAAATTACAACATGTGAAAGATCAAACGGTTCTCGATTTCTGGCAGAAGCAGTTCCCTGCGTCTCAGCGTTCCAACGAAGCGGGTGAGGTAACTGCTTGGTTTGTAAGTAAGTTCGGTGCATTTCTTTCTAACGAAATGATGCGCAATATTATCGGGCAGGCTAAGAGCGCCTTCAATTTGCGCGACATTATGGATAACAGGAAAATACTTCTCGTTAATCTTAGCAAAGGTCGAACGGGCGAGCTAAACAGCAAACTGCTCGGTATGATGTTTGTGATGAAATTCCAAGCTGCCGCTATGAGCAGAGCAAACGTGCCAGAAGATGAGCGAATAGATTTTGCACTGTACGTCGATGAGTTTCAAAACTTCTCTACGGATAGTTTCGCAACCATTCTTAGCGAGGCGCGGAAGTTTCACTTGAATCTCATTGTAGCAAACCAGTTTACGACTCAGCTGACAGAAGAGATACGTGATGCTGTTTTTGGTAATATCGGTACCGTTGTTTCATTCCGTGTTGGGCAGAATGACGTTGAAAGCCTCGGTAAATATTTCCAGCCACAGTTTGATGCTGATGATTTGCTGCGTATTCCGAACTACGATACAGTCGCTAGAACTCTCATAAACGGTGTTCCCACGCAACCATTCAGCATGACAACCTTACCTCCATTGGGCCGGCCAAACCCCACCGTAGCCGGTGCACTTAAGCAACTATCTTCACTGAAATACGGTAAACCCAAAGCGGTTGTGGAGAAAGCAATATTCGCCCGGCTTGCAACTAAGGGAGCTCTGGCTATGGCCGCCCAATCGGCGGGCGGACTGTCACCTGTTGCAGCCAGTCAGCCTTCGGTGCCTCCTAGCTCCGGATCTTTCCTTGATGAATGGCTCGCCAAGCAGAAGAGTGCTCCGCCTATCGGTAGTCACGGATCTCCTCCCGCATCACCAGCACTACAGCCGATTTCACAGCCACCCGCTATCGAAGCGGCAATAACCCCGGGTTTTGCACCGCAAATTCAAGACACATTTTCCGAAGACGATTCGGGAAATGTGTCGAGTAGTCAGCTTGACCAAAGGGAAGTGCAAGGTATCGCCGATGAGCTTAAAAAAAGCTTAGCTCCAAAGGACCAGGCGAAGACACAGGAGGCTTCGGTAAATCTTAACGCACAGGTTAACGCCGAGGATACTATATTTATAGATCAAGAGGGTAATATTAAATCCTCGGGGTCTAGCTCGGTTAGTTGAGGTAGTAAATTTGATGAAGTGTATCTTGTGAAAACGTCAAACTGACGTTATACTACTACGGTAGTAAAGGTGATATACAAAACACCGCAAGATTAGAGGGGAACACACACGTGGCTCAGCAAAAAGAGTATTCAGCTGATCAAATTCAGGTTCTAGAAGGTTTGGATCCTGTTCGTAAACGCCCAGGTATGTTCATTGGGAGTACTGGCGTCGAGGGCTTGCACCACTTGGCTTGGGAAATAATAGATAATGGCATAGATGAAGCACTAGCTGGCTATGCTACCCACATCCAAGTAGAGATACTCGAAGACGGTGCAATTAAGGTTATGGATGACGGACGAGGCATCCCGACAGATATTCACCCCAAAACGGGCAAAAGTACTGTTGAAACCGTTCTGACAGTTCTACATGCAGGTGGTAAATTCGGCGGCGGTGGCTACAAGGTCTCTGGCGGGCTGCACGGTGTTGGCCTCAGCGTCGTCAATGCGCTTTCCACGAAACTTATTATCGATGTTTATCGTGATGGAAAGGTCCACCACCAAGAATATGAACGAGGCATTCCAGCGGCAGATCTTAAATTGGTAGGTAAGTCACCGGTTGATCATCCACATGGCACTGACATCACCTTCTATCCAGATCCGTTGATATTTACAGAGTCGCAGGCGATGAACTATGAGACCATACTGGATCACCTCCGCCACAGCGCATATCTCACAAAAGCTATACGAACCTCAATTTATAATCGTAAAACAGGCCAAAGGTATAGTTTCTATTTCGAAGGTGGTATCCAGAGCTATGTCAATCACCTCAATGTCGGTAAAGAACCGGTTGATGAAGACATCTTTTATGTCGACAGGCAAGTCAAGGAAAGCCAAGTAGAAATCGCCATGCAGTACACCGATAGTTTCACTGAGACTATCAAGCAGTTTGCGAATAACGTCGTTAACCCAGAGGGTGGCTCTCATCTGACTGGTTTTCGTACGGCACTGACACGCGTCATCAATGACTACGCCCGCAAACAGGGGCTGCTAAAGGAAAAAGAAGAAAACCTAAGTGGTGAGGATTGCCGAGAGGGCCTCACCGCCGTCATTCTCGTGAAGCTTCCAGACCCACAGTTCGAGGGTCAGACCAAAGGCAAGCTTGGTAACCCCGAGGTTCGCGGTTACGTCGAGCAGGTCATGAACGAATACTTTGGTTATTATCTCGAAGAACATCCAGCAGTGGCCAGAAAAATCGTCGGCAAGGCACTACTCGCGGCTCGTGCGCGCAAGGCTGCTCGAGCCGCTCGAGACAACATCATCCGGAAAGGGGTGCTTGACGGTGCGAGTATGCCCGGGAAGTTGGCTGACTGTTCGAGCAAAGACCCAAGCAACTCAGAGTTGTATCTTGTAGAGGGAGACTCGGCTGGTGGCTCGGCAAAAACTGGACGTGACAGTAAGACCCAAGCTATACTTCCGCTTCGCGGTAAGGTTTTGAACGTTGAACGAGCCCGATTAGACAAGATGCTGGCAAACAATGAAATCCTGAGCTTAATCAAGGCGCTAGGTGTCGGTATAGGCGATTCATTTAGTATCGATGGCCTGCGGTACCACCGAATAATTATCATGACTGACGCCGATGTTGACGGTAGCCACATATCTACATTGCTGCTGACATTTTTCTTCCGTTACATGCGTGAGGTTATCGACCAAGGGCACATATACCTTGCCAAACCACCGCTTTTTGAGCTCGTGAAACCAGGGCGAAAGAACAGCCTTTTTATCTATGACGAAGCTGGTCTTGAAACGGCCCTAGACGAAATTATTGCGGCTCGCAAAAAAGAAGGTCTCAAGGTCAACTCGGAAGACGAGCGCTACAAACAAGCGGGTTACATTGAGCAGAAGCGATATAAGGGACTTGGCGAAATGGATGCAGAACAACTGTTTGATACCACGATGGACCCGGAGAAACGAGTCCTCGTGCAGGTTCATGTGGACGACGGAGAAAAGGCTGACGCTATTTTCAATAAGCTCATGGGTACAGAGGTGGAGCTGCGAAAAAACTTCATAACTGCCAACGCTAAATTTGTAAAAGATTTGGATATATAAAATGGACGATCAAATTATCGACAACACACCACTCGATGCTGAGGACGAAGAACGACAAGAACAACGGGCCGGGCGAGTAGAAATTCTACAGTCTGACCACTCGCGGGTTCTAGAGGGGCGTACGCTCGAGAACGTGATGGAGTATAGCTACCTTCGTTACTCTATGAGCGTCATCATTGACCGTGCACTCCCGGATGTAAGAGATGGTATGAAGCCAGTACACCGGCGCATCATGTACAGCATGAATGAAGATGGACTTCGTAGCTCCGCGCGTCACCGCAAGAGTGCCAACGTCGTTGGTGCAGTGATGGGTAAATACCACCCGCACGGTGATTCCTCGATCTATGACTCGATGGTGCGTCTGGCGCAGCCTTGGTCGACCCGCTATCTGCTTGTGAATGGCCAGGGTAACTTTGGGAGCATGGACGGCGATCCGCCGGCTGCAATGCGTTATACAGAAGCTAAGATGCATCGACTGGCTGATGAGCTACTCGCAGACATAGATAAAGACACCGTCGATTTTAGGGACACGTATGACGGCCAGAACCAAGAGCCAACTGTCCTACCGGCTAAGCTGCCGAACTTGCTGCTAAACGGTCAGCTTGGCATCGCTGTCGGCATGGCAACCAATATCCCGCCGCATAACCTAGGTGAAGTGATAGATGCGACTATCCACAAGATAGATCACCCCGATGCTTCGCTCGATGACTTGCTACAGTACATACAGGGGCCTGACTTTCCGACTGGTGGCATTGTTTATGGCGCTGCGTCTATACGCCAAGCTTACGCGACAGGTAGGGGCGGGGTAGTAGTCCGGGGTATCGCCGAGATAGTTGAGGGCAACAAAGGCCGGCACCAGATTATTATCACCGAAATACCGTACGCGCTTAACAAAGAAACCTTGGTAGTGAAGATTGCTGACCTTGTCAAAGAAAAGAAGATTACCGGCGTTAGTGATCTACGCGATGAAAGCGCACGCGGTAGCGTCCGTATTGTCATTGATCTCAAAAAAGATGCCTACCCAAAAAAGTTGCTCAATCAGCTCTACAAATTAACACCACTGCAAACAAGCTTCCATTACAACATGATGGCACTTATCGACGGTATACAGCCTCGTGTGCTCGGTTTGCAGGATATCCTATCAGAGCACATCAAACACCGTCAGAACGTCGTACGGCGTCGTACTGAGTTTGAGCTTCGCAAGGCACGTGACCGGGCGCATATCCTCGAGGGGCTAAAGACTGCTCTCGATAACATCGATGAAGTCATCGCTACTATTCGAGCTAGCGAGACTACCGAAGAAGCCCAAGCAAACCTTACCAAGCGCTTTAAGCTTAGCGACTTACAAGCTAAGGCTATCTTGGCAATGCAGCTTCGGACACTTGCCGGGCTAGAGCGCAAGAAGATTGAAGATGAGCTTGCTGAGCTAATGAAACTTATCTCCGAGCTAGAGGAAATCTTGGCCGATGAAAAGAGGATTCTCGGCATTATTAAAGACGAGTTCAAACAGCTCAAAAAGCAGTATGGAGACGAGCGACGCACGCAAGTTATCGCCAATGAGTTGAACCGCTTGAGCGACGAAGATCTCGTTCCTGACGAACAAGTGGTTGTAACTCTTACATCGGCAAACTATGTTAAGCGGAGCACGCTCGCAGAATACAAGCGCCAAGGACGCGGTGGCAAAGGCAGACGAGGCATGGCAACCCGCGAAGAGGATGTCATAGAACATGTTGTAAACGCCTCAACACACGACTATTTGCTCTTCTTTACGAACAGGGGTAGGGTATTCCGTTTGAAAACGTACGAAGTACCAGCCACAAGCTTGAATGCGAAGGGTGTGGCTATAGTCAACCTGCTACAGCTTCAACCAGAGGAGACGGTTAGTGCGGTCATTAACATTTCGAAGACTAACGATGCTGCCAATTTGTTGATGTGTACTGTACGAGGTGTTGTTAAGAAAACACCATTCATCCAGTACCAAAACGTACGTACGACTGGTTTGATAGCAATTAATCTAGACGATGGTGATGAGCTGAAGTGGATTCGCATGACGAGTGGTGATGATGAAGTTATCATCTCGACCAGTCAGGGCCAGGCGATTCGCTTCCATGAGCGTGATGCCCGCCCAATGGGACGTGTTAGTCGCGGTGTACGTGGTATACGTTTACGTACGGACGACCGAGTCATCGGCATGGATGTGGTAGATGAACACTCAAGTATATTCGTCATCAGTAAGTACGGCTATGGAAAGCGCACAAAAGTTGCTCAATTTACCCCACACGCCCGTGGTGGAGTCGGTATCCGCTCTGCAGTGGTGAATACTAAGACCGGCGAACTGGTTGGTGTTAACCGACTTAGCGATAACGATGAGCAAGAAGTCATCATCATCAGCCAAAACGGCCAGACCATTCGCCTGGGCCTCAAAGACATCCCAGCACTCGGCCGTGCTACGCAGGGCGTACGTATCATGCGTCTCAACGATGGTGACCAAGTTGTCTCGCTGGCTCTCGTCGATAAATCCGACCTACCAGACGATGATGAAGAAGAGATTACCGTCGGCGCAGAAACCAACTCAGATTCCACAGAAAACTAACACGCAACGCGTACTAGTCGTGAATGATTACAGCTACACGGCTGTCGGTATTCTTGCGGTGATTCGCGAGTTGGCAACTGACTCCGGAAGTCGGCAAGATTGAATTGGACAGGTTACTAAATATTGAGATATTAACCGAGAAATAGCATCTATGATGGTGATGTACTAAATACTACATGATTGGGCAATTATATCCTTGACTTAGGGGGTTTCGACGATTACAATAGTCCCTTAGTGCTTTCTGAGGTATGTTTTGTTGTCCTCGGAAAAGTTCGTTAAAAATTGAATAGTGCAAATCAACGTCAGTTCACTTTTGCTACTTCGGTAGCAGTGAATTGTTTTAGAAATTTCGAATCGTAAGATTCATGAAAGTAAGTCAGTTTCATAACTGGCGCTAAGACAAATTCTTTTTTGAAGAGTTTGATCCTGGCTCAGGATGAACGCTGGCGGCGTGCCTAATACATGCAAGTCGAGCGGTAAGGCTCCTGCAGTTTGCTTAAGCGGAGATAGGTTGTGGTTACGTTAAGTAATCGCCTCTTTCACCAAAAATGATGAGCAATCATCGTTCCCAATACCTAGGCTAGGTCAGGGGTGCTTAAGGAAAGTGCTGGAGTACACGAGCGGCGGACGGCTGAGTAACGCGTAGGAACGTACCCCAAACTGAGGGATAAGCACCAGAAATGGTGTCTAATACCGCATGTGCTCTAAGGAGTAAAGCTTCGGCGGTTTGGGAACGGCCTGCGTACGATTAGATTGTTGGTGAGGTAATGGCTCACCAAGTCGACGATCGTTAGCTGGTCTGAGAGGATGATCAGCCAGACTGGGACTGAGAACGGCCCAGACTCCTACGGGAGGCAGCAGTAGGGAATTTTCCACAATGGACGAAAGTCTGATGGAGCAACGCCGCGTGCAGGATGAAGGCCTTCGGGTCGTAAACTGCTTTTATATGTGACGAATATGACGGTAGCATATGAATAAGGATCGGCTAACTCCGTGCCAGCAGCCGCGGTCATACGGAGGATCCAAGCGTTATCCGGAATTACTGGGCGTAAAGAGTTGCGTAGGTGGCAGAGTGTGTCTGTAGTGAAATCGTGTGGCTCAACCATATACACATTACAGAAACTGCTCAGCTAGAGGGCGAGAGAGGTTATTAGAATTCCTAGTGTAGGAGTGGAATCCGTAGATATTAGGAGGAATACCGATGGCGTAGGCAGATAACTGGCTCGTCCCTGACACTAAGGCACGAAAGCGTGGGTAGCAAACGGGATTAGATACCCCGGTAGTCCACGCCGTAAACGATGGATGCTAGCTGTTATAGGTATCGACCCCTGTAGTAGCGAAGCTAACGCGTTAAGCATCCCGCCTGTGGAGTACGGTCGCAAGACTAAAACATAAAGGAATTGACGGGGACCCGCACAAGCGGTGGAGCGTGTTGTTTAATTCGATGGTAAACGAAGAACCTTACCCAGGTTTGACATCCTTGGAATTTTGTCGAAAGACGAGAGTGCTTTATTGAGCCAAGTGACAGGTGTTGCATGGCCGTCGTCAGCTCGTGTCGTGAGATGTTTGGTTAAGTCCAT
>CAJDUE010000005.1_pt1 | contig 47924 bp, 36 predicted proteins | sample 7390401 | NCBI WGS metagenome assembly CAJDUE01 (sample SAMEA7055667, study PRJEB34461) | soil metagenome | biome: terrestrial ecosystem; feature: Peninsula; material: soil | place: Antarctica | collected 2016
AACGCGCCGTACCAATCGACGGCAATCAATAAGCTCGAGGCCGAAGGCGCAATCTGTGTCGCTAAGGCCAACCTCGATGCTTTTGCACATGGCTCCAGTACCGAAAATTCAGATTTTTACACGACATTGAACCCACATGATAAAACTCGCGTACCAGGTGGTTCGTCCGGCGGTTCTGCTGCAAGTGTCGTGCTCGAGCTCGCACCATTTGCGTTAGGGAGCGATACGGGCGGTTCCATCCGACTCCCAGCTAGCTTTACAGGTTGCGTCGGTCTTAAACCGACGTATGGCCTCGTCAGCCGCAGCGGAGTCGTCGCGATGGGCAGTAGCCTGGACTGCATCGGCCCACTCGCTAGCACGGTTGAAGACGCAGCGCTTGTCCTGGATATCATGGCCGGAAAAGACCCACTAGATAGCACGACTATAGATCGAGACGAAAAAGGCTACGCAATTCTGAACTCCAAATTCGAACTTCGTAATTTCAAAATTGGCATCATCAAAGAATACATGAGCGAAGGCCTCGATCCGGGCGTTAAGATTCAGATTGATTCTGCCATCGAAACGCTTAAAACTGCTGGTGCGGAAATAACTGAAGTCAGTCTACCGTCATTGCCGCTCGGGCTAGCAGTGTACTACGTCTTGACACCCGCAGAAGTCAGTAGCAACCTGAGCCGTTACGATGGTGTTCGCTACGGCCACCACACACCAGACGCAGCAGATTTGCACGATAGCTATACCCGTACGCGTGAAGTTGGCTTCGGGGCGGAAGCCAAAAGACGTATCATGATTGGTACCTACGTGCTCAGCAGCGGCTATTACGATGCCTACTACAAAAAGGCGCAAACCGTCCGCACCAAGGTTATCAATGAATTTGACGACGCATTTACAAAAGTTGATTTTCTGCTCGGTCCGACATCCCCGGTAACAGCGTTTGAAATCGGTGCCAACGCAAATGACCCCCTGCAGATGTACTTGGCCGACATCATGACGGTTGCAGCTAACTTGTCTGGTGTACCTGCCATAAGCATCCCCTGTGGCACGATCAAAGCTTTGCCAGTAGGTTTGCAACTGATTGCACCGCAAAAGCATGATCGCCAGCTGCTTGAAATCGCCGCAGTAACTGAAGGGCTTTTGCATGGATAGCCAGCTAGTGACATACGGCTCTGTTATCGCCGGCATACTCTTGCTAATGTTAGTCACCATCGGTGCGACTGTGATGAAGCGTCGGCCGAAAGAAATTGACACTGAGTACTACAAGCAGAAATGGGAGATTGTGCACCGCCAGGCGAGCAAGAAAGAGTCGTGGCCACTCGCTATCATCAATGCAGATAAGTTGCTCGATGGCGTGCTCAAAAAGCATAAATACAAGGGCAAAACAATGGGCGAGCGACTAGTCGCTGCTCAACATGATTTGACGCGCAATGACTCCGTCTGGTTCGGCCACAAATTGCGTAACAGGTTAGTGCACGAGGAGGAAGCTGGGCTTCGGGAGCGAGATGTCAAAGCAGCTATTTCTGGTCTTAGACAGGCCATGCACGATTTAGGAGCACTTAAATGATTAGCTCTGAAGTGCGGAAAAAGTACACAGTCACCATAGGTATCGAGTGTCATGTGCAGCTCAAAACGAAGACGAAGCTTTTCAGCGGCGCCGACAACGATGCCCGCGAAGCGGCACCGAATACGCTCGTAAATCACATCGATTTTGGCCTGCCAGGCGCACTACCGGTACTGAATGAAAAAGCGGTTGAACTCGCATCGAAGGCTAGCTTTGCACTTGCATCGGAGCCGCAACGTTTCAGTAAATTTGATCGCAAACACTATTTCTACCCGGACTTACCGATGGGCTACCAGATCACCCAATACGATGAACCAATTGTCCTAGGCGGTCACGTTGATATTGTCGTAGACGGCGAAACGAAACGAATCGGCATTACTCGTGCCCACCTTGAAGCTGACGCCGGTAAATCGACCCACCCAGCTGGTGGCGATTACAGCCTCGTTGACCTCAACCGTGCCGGTACGCCGCTGCTTGAAATAGTCAGTGAACCGGATATGCACACTGCTGCCGAAGTCAAAGCCTACGCCCGCGAGTTGTACTTGCGCATGCGCTACGCCGATGTGTCGGAGGCTAATTTATATTACGGCAATATGCGTTTCGACGTGAACGTCAGCGTGAGTAAAACTGATGAGCTCGGCACGCGTAGCGAAACTAAAAACCTGAATAGTTTCCGCAGCGTCGAAAAAGCCGTCGAGTTTGAGACGAATCGGCAGATTGAATTGCTAGAAAAGGGCGAGGCGATTGCGCAGGAGACACGCGGTTGGGACGACGCCAAACAGAAAACCTTCAGCCAACGAACCAAAGAAGACGCCCATGATTACCGTTACATGCCAGACCCTGACCTCCCGCCGGTGGTACTTGATGAAGCCTATGTCGAACGTATCAAATCAACCATGCCGATGCTGCCAGACGACTACCGAGCAAAATTCAGAGAGGCTGAACTCGATGGAAAAGTCATAGAGGACATCATCGCCGACCCTGAAACAGCCAAACTCGTTGCTAGAATATACGACAGCGCCGGTCCAGAGCATGCCCGCCGCGTTGCGTTCTGGCTGATGCAACCGCAGGATGATGACGCAAACGAAGTGAAACCGATAGAGGAAAGTGGCGCATCCCAGGTTAAAAAAGACATTGATGGATTGATTAAGCTCAGCCAGATGGTCGCAGATAATAAACTCAGCTCGACAGCAGCCAAAGACGTACTCACAGAAGTACTGAAAACTGGCACTGACCCAGAGAAGATTGCCGAGTCCAGGAATCTCTTGCAGGTCAGTGACGAAGGCGCTATAACCGAGATTGTCAAACAGGTGCTCGGCGATAACCCGAAAGCTGCCGGCGATGTGCAGAACGGCGAGACGAAAGCCATCGGCTTTCTGGTCGGCCAGGTCATGAAACTGAGCCAAGGCAAAGCTAACCCGGCCATGGCAACCAACCTAATCAAGAAACAACTCGGAGTCTAGGTGAAGAAATGGCACAAGGGTCGGAAGTCAGATCTATCCAGTATGGAACAGCTTCCCGAGAGTGATAGCCAAGATCAGAGGACCGATCCAGTAGCAATACTGATGGCTTACGATAAACTTTAAGGAGTTACAAAATGGCGACAAGTAAACCGGTTACAAAAGCAGTCATAGCCGCAGCGGGGTTTGGCACGCGGTTTTTGCCGCAGACCAAAGCCCTGCCGAAAGAGATGCTGCCGCTTATAGACAAACCTATCATCCAGTACATCGTGGAAGACTTGGTAGCCGCAGGTATAAAAGATATCATCATCGTTGGTAGCAGCAACAAACGAGCGATTGAAGATCATTTTGACCTGCCGAACGAAGATTTGCTGGCCAACCTGCGAGCCGGCGGGGAAAAAAAACAGCCGTATATCAATGAGATAGAGGCGGTTGCTGACCTTGCGAATTTCGTCTACATACGGCAGAAGGGGCCATATGGCACCGCGACACCAGTCATGAATGCAGCGCATCTGCTCGGTAATGAACCTTTTATCTATGCTTTTGCAGATGACATAACCGTCGGTAAACCGAATGCTTTCCAACAGATGATAGCACTCTACGAAGAGTTCGACGCAAGTATCATACCGTGCGTACGGGTCTCGTCCGATGTTGAATACAGCAGATACGGCATATTGGACGGCACGCTGATTCGCGACGACGTCATGCGGATGAGCGGAGTTATCGAAAAGCCTGGTCGTGATAAGGCTCCTTCGGATTTTGCAGCAGTCGGTGGCTATCTACTAAAACCCGAAGTATTCCAATATCTTGAAAGAGGGCTAGCTGACCTCGCAGAGGGCAAAGAGTTTTATGTGACGGATAATCTAGTCGAACCGATGGTGCGCGACGGGCTACCGTTCTACGGGTATGTCGTGAAAGGCAAACGCTACGATACAGGAGACCCGCTGGGGTATCTCAAAGCAGTTATCGATTTCGGTTTGGCTCACAAAGAGTACGGAGCCGAGCTGAAAAGTCATCTGCAGCAGCGCGTTAAGCGTGGCTAGTGGCTAAAGTGTAATCAAAGTTATACCTTCGTTCGCAATGCATGGTATAGTTTGTCTATGGATACAGCAACATTAGTACTAGTATGGATTCTCGGTTTCGTTCTTCTCATATCACTTATCGTATATATCGTAGCGGGCGTTATGCTCGTGAAGCTTGTCAAAGCACTCAGACAGATTGCTGAAAAGGGCGAAGAACTCGTCGAAACAGCAGAAGGTATAGGGGAGACTATCCGTGACAATATGGGGGCAGCTGGGCTCCTGCACACCTTTGCGCAGTTAGTTAAACTTGCAAGTAAAGCGAATAAGAAGCGAAGGAAGTAGATATGTTCAAAAAAGAACCACCCAAGCATAATAACGCTAGTAAATACGCCATCGGTGCAGCGCTCACCGCCCTAGCCGGATATGTCGCTGGTTTACTGACGGCACCTAAGAGCGGCAGAGAAACGCGCAAAGATGTAAAAGATCAAGCTGAGAGGACTTATGCGACTGCCGAAAAGGAACTAAAGAAACTTCACACTGAGCTCAACGATGTACTCAACGAAGTCGGTGACAAAGTTTCGAAGCTTCGCGGCAACGCACCCAAAGAAGTCGATGATATCCTGAGCAAAGGCACCAAGGCTAAAGACAAGGCTCGTGAAGTATTGAGCGGCCTTCATGATGGCGACATCGAGGATAAAGATCTCAAAAATGCAGTCGCCGAAGCCACCAAAGCCATCGAAAATCTCCGCAATTTTCTCAAAAAATAGTTAAGCAAGCTCGAATAAACTGAGGCTCTCCAACAGGCGAGCCTCTTTGTTGTAAAAGTGAAACTGACGAAGAAGAGGCGCCTACGGTATAATAAGTAGTTGAACGTGAGGGGTAACTAAACATTATGGCGGAAACTAAAAAACCCGCTTCAAAAACAGCACAAAAGAAGGCCTTGCGGGCGTCTGATTATGTACATCTGCATAATCACACGCAGTACAGCTTGCTTGATGGTTTGACGAAGATCCCCAACTTAGTAAATTTCACTAAAGAAAGTGGCATGACCGCTGTCGGTATGACTGACCACGGGACGCTGAGTGGTGCCATCGAATTCTATAAAGAATGCAATACCCACGATGTAAAACCCATAATCGGCATCGAAACATACATAGCCTCTCGCAAACACACCGACAAGGACCCACAAAAAGATAAAAATCGTTATCATCTTGTATTGATCGCTATGAACAATACTGGCTATCAGAACCTCATGCGGCTCAGCACCATTGCTAACCTTGATGGCTACTACTATTTTCCGCGGATTGACCATGATTTACTCGAGCAGTACAATGAAGGTTTAATTGCCATGAGTGCTTGCATGGGCGGAGAGGTTGGTGATGCGCTCAAAAATGATGACTTCGCCAAGGCTAAAGAAATAGCGGCATGGTACAAAAGTATATTCGGTGATCGTTATTACCTAGAGGTACAAGATCATGGCCACCCAACCGCCCCTTCACATAGTGCAATTCAAAAACGGGTTAATGACGGTATATTCAAACTGAGCAAGGCGCTCGATATCCCAGTCGTGCTGACCTGTGACGCGCACTACCTGAAGCACGAGGATCAGGACGCGCACGAGATACTGCTTTGTGTCGGCACTGGTGCATTTCTATCAGACGAAAAACGCATGAGTCTCAAAGAGTTTCGGCTGCATGTCATCCCTCCGGATGAGCTCATCGATCGTTGGGGGGAGGAACATCCAGAAGTAATCACCAATACGAAAGCCGTCGCTGACCGCTGTCTAGTCGAGATTGAACTTGGCAAGATCTTGATACCTCATTTCCCTTTACCAAAAGGGGAGAATGAAAAAAGCTACCTACATAAACTCGTTTGGCAGGGGCTACTCTGGCGCTACCAGGGTACGCCAATGGATGAAGACGACAGGAAATCCGAAAAAGAATCGCGGCAGTTATTGCCAAAAGAAGTGGTTGAACGTACGGATTATGAACTCGGCATCATAGATCGAATGGGTTTCAACGGCTATTTCCTCATCGTACAAGATTTCATCAATTGGGGCAAGGATAAGGGCATCATCTTTGGACCTGGACGTGGTTCTGGAGCGGGCTCGATCATCGCCTATGCAGTACGTATCACTGAGCTTGACCCTTTGCACTACGATCTGCTGTTCGAGCGCTTTCTCAACCCGGACCGTATATCTATGCCTGATTTCGATATCGATATTCAGGACACACGCCGTGATGAAGTCATACAATATTGCGTCGAGAAGTATGGCAAAGACCGCGTCGCCAATATCGTGACCTTCGGTCGAATGTTTGCGCGTAACGCAGTAAGGGACGTTTCGCGTGTGCTCCAGGTGCCTTATGCCGAGGCCGATCGGCTCGCCAAGATGATACCTCAGCCGGTGCAGGGTCGACACATCCCACTGGCAGATTCTATCAAAAATGATCCAGATTTGCGTCGTGAATACCAGACAAATGATACGAGCAAGCAGGTGATTGACTACGCGATTATCCTCGAGGGAACTGTCCGAAGCCACGGCGTGCACGCCGCAGGCGTCGTGATCGCTCCCGATGATATCGTGAAATTCGTGCCGCTCGAAATGGCTCAAAAGGGCGTCGTGGCAACACAATATCCTCTTGGCCCCATCGAAGAGTTGGGCTTACTCAAAATGGACTTTTTAGGGCTATCCAACCTTACGATTATCAAAAACGCGCTGCGTATCATTAAGCGTGTTTACGGCGCTGATATCGATATCAATACCATCCCACTTGATGACACTAAAACCTATGAATTACTTAGCCGAGGTGACACGACTGGTGTCTTCCAGCTCGAATCTGCTGGTATGAAACGCTATTTGAAAGAACTTCAGCCAACAGTGTTCGATGACATCATTGCCATGGTGGCGCTGTATCGACCAGGGCCAATGCAGTTTATCGATGATTTCATCGCACGTAAGCATGGTAGAAATCGTATAACATACATGCATCCCGGTATGAAAGCTTCTCTCGAGAATACATACGGCGTGCTCGTCTATCAAGAACAAGTTATGCAGATTTCAAAAGACCTCAGTGGGTTCACGGGCGGTGAAGCCGACACCCTTCGTAAGGGCGTTGCCAAAAAGATTCCATCTGTGCTCGCCAAGATGAAGACGAAATTCATCGATGGGGCTATCGAACAATCACAAGCCGATCGCCCTACGATGGAGCGCTTCTGGAAACAGCTCGAGGATTTTGCTGCCTATTGCTTTAACAAATCTCACGCTGCTTGTTATGGGCTTATCGCCTACCAAACAGCTTACCTCAAGGCACATTATCCGGCGGCATTCATGGCTGCCCTCATGACTAGCGACTATGACGATACCGATAGGCTCGCTATCGAGATTGCAGAATGTAAACATATGGGTATCCAGGTGCTGCCACCAGACGTCAACGAATCGTTCGGTGAGTTTGCGGTAGTGCCGCCGTCCGATGATACAAAGCTGACTGGCTTAGAGAACATTCGGTTCGGCATGCATGCCGTGAAAAATGTTGGCTCAAACGCGGTCGAGGAAATATTACGTGCAAGAGAAACTGGACGTTTCAAAACGCTTGAAGATTTTATTGGCGCGGTTAATACACGTATCGTCAATCGAAAAGCGTTGGAAAGCTTAGTGCGTTCTGGGGCGTTTGACCATTTCGGTGACCGCTCGACTTTTTTGCACAATATGGACACCATAGTCGCTTATGGTCAGCGTTTACAGAAAGAGCGCGCTTCGGGTCAGACAGACCTATTTGGGGGGCTTGTCGATGACGTGATCAGTGCCAAACCAACTCTCAAGCTACAAGTCCCGGAGACAAAGCATCACATTCGAGAATTACTAGGCTGGGAACGCGAACTACTCGGTCTGTACCTCAGCCAACAACCGCTCGAGTCTTTCTCAGAACTACTCGCCGAACAAACCGTTTCGCTCGGTAGCATAAAGCCAGAACATGACGGTCGAGCTGTCGTTATCGGTGGGGCGGTGAGTGGAACTCGCGAGATCACGACCCGTAACGGTCAGAAAATGGCTTTCGTTCGTATAGAAGATGAGCTCGGTGATATCGAAGTCATCCTTTTCCCGAGTGCCTACCAGCAGACGCTTGGTCTGTGGGAACGAGACCGAGTCGTTATCATACACGGCAAGGTGAGTGCCAAAGACAAAGAGGGCAACCTCGGACAGGAGGTCAAGATATTGGTTGATGATGCCCGTGAGGTCACTCATGAGCAAGCGGCTGCCTACCAAACGACAGGCCGTAAAGCGAAAAACCCTAAGCCTTCTAAGACCGGAAAGAAATCATTGTCAGCAGAGCGAAACCCAGAAAACATTTTGGCAACTCCGGTAAAACCAAATAGAGTCTACATACGTCTGATATCAAGCACCGATGATCAGCTACTTACCGCACTCAAAACAGTCATCGACGACCATGCGGGCGAATATGAAGTTGTCCTGGTACTTGGCCCTGATGAGACGAAACAGGTAGTCAAACTACCCGGCAGGATGTCAGTTGAACTTGCCGTAGTCACCCAACTCAAGTCAATCGTTGGCTCGGAAAACGTCGTCGTGCAAAAATCGTAGTCTACCCTTAAAATCTATTTTATAATTCCAGTCGTCTGCGTCAGGATAAACCCAAGAGTAGCGATAACCACGAAAAGTATGTCGAGGAGCGGGTGATGCAAAACGAATTTCTCTCCACGTACTAAGAATTTATGCCACGCGAAACTATGGCGGAGTAAGAAGAGTAGTAGCGCGATGCTTGCAGTCATGCTAACGGCGAATTGTGTCCAGGCGACATTTGCTGCAGTGATGACCTGTACTCGGCTCACTTCTTTTTGCGGCACGGAAGCTTCTGGTATTTTGCTTGTCGAAGTTTTACTAGTTGTATTTGCAGGTGTTGCGGTATCTGTATCGCTTGGTGTCGGGCCCTGAACTGGCGTTTCCGTCGGCGTGCTAGAAGGCTTCACCGCTGCCTGTCCGCCGCCTGAAGATGAGGCAGTAGTAGACTTCTTAGTCGTATTTGTTGTAGGCTGTGCCGCTACGGGTGCTGGTGCTGGTGCTGGTGCTGGTGCAGGCGCAGCGTAAGGCTCTGCATACATTGCAACGACGATGGTTTCAGGACCACCACTTTGATAATTCGGCGCATTCACTATGCCGAATCCTACTTCTTTGTAGGTTGTGTTGAGTATGTTTGCTCTGTGTCCAGGGCTATTCATCCAACCGGTAATCGTGTCGCTGGAAGTAGCGAAACCGTAGGCGAGGTTTTCTCCGGCCGTTTGGTAGCTATAGCCTGCATTCGTAATCCAGTACCACGGTGTAACTCCGGTCGGAGAGGTGTGTGCCCAATAGTCATTATTCATCATGTCTTGCGCTTTTGCCTGGGCGGCTTGATCGAGTTGGCCGTTGAGAGCCAATGCGCCCAATCCATTAGCTGTGCGTTGGCTGTTTGTGCCATTCAAAAGGCTTGAAATACTCATGTCTGTGGCGTAGCCGAGCACATCCTTATGGACAGTACCAAGCCATGAATTGAAGACAAACCCAAGTGAGACTATCGCGACAATAGGCAAGTAAGGCCAGTACGGCTTCAGATAGTGACTGCTCTGGCGATGGTGCTTAGCCGTTCGCTTTTGGTACGATGCTGAGGTGCGAGGTTTTCTTTTTGTGAGTGTCATGTTTTTCTTGCTTACGTTTAAACGAACTATACCACGTTATTAGCTGTTTTGACAAGAATCGAGGCAGAATAAACCCCTAGGGCGAAACTTGTATGTGGTAAATGGCTATGGCTGCTGCCTGGATAACGTTCAAAGATTCTTTCTTTCCAAACTGGGGTATCTCGACGTTGATATCACACACCTCCAACAGGGATGGTTCGATGCCTTCGACCTCTCTACCGAGCAACAAGGCAACCTTATTCGGAGGTGACCAGTCCACGAGGTTAAGGCTTGAAGGCGTTTGTTCGAGCGCGACGATAGTATAGCCATCATCCCTAAGCTGCGCTATAACATGCAGGACATCGACATCGTGAGACCAACGAAGTGATTCGATTGTGCCAAGAGCAGTCTTTTCTATTTGGGCTGATATTTTCCGGCTCAGGTGGGGCAGCCTGTCGTCGGCAGACATGGTCGGGTAGGGGGTGTACCCAGTCAAATAGACGTGTTTGGCCCCCATACATTCAGCCGTCCGAAAGAGCGAACCAACATTGTGGGTGCTTCGAATATCATGAGCGATAACGATAAGATGACGCATACACGGTAGTATACGCATCATTCGGTGCTCACTCTACTTTTTTAACTAACCATAACCAGCTATACTAAGTGGCATGAGCCAAGATGCACGACATGACGAGGAGCTCTCCACTGAGCACCGAGCCCAGATTCTTAATGTGCCGTATACCAATACCGAGGTATTGGTGGACAAGCAGCTATATAAAGATATAATCACTATTGAGCAGATGCGGCAGTACCGCGTCATACCCACGCAGGCCGATCGCAGTAATATACTTTTCGGAATAACGACGACCACTTCTCAGCAAACCATGAATAGCTTGGTGGCACACTTCACTGATCAAAAAGTTGCATTTACCCTGATATCCGATTCTGGCTTCCGTGATTACATGAAGCTGTACGACCCGCCGAAAGAAGTGGTGTACCATGATATTTCAATCAATGAGGCGGGCAACAAGCAACTTGTTGATACTGTCTCAAAAATGCTCTCACAGGTACGCGCTGATGATATGTTGGCCTACCTCGTCGATCAAGCACATAATCTCAACGCTAGTGACATCCACCTTGAGTCGTTGAAGGTCGGCGCCCGTATCCGTCTTCGTATAGACGGTGTCTTGCACCTCGTGGCTAACCTTGATGCCGAAAAATATCGTATGCTTATCAGCGCCATTGCCAGCGCCGGTAATGTTAGTACGAGCTCTGATGAAGCCCAGCAGGGACATATATCCCAGCGCGTGAAAATGGCTGACGGTAACGAAGTCGATGTAAATGTCCGGCTCGAGACGGTACCTACCATCAATGGTATGGACGTTGTGATGAGGCTATTCAACATGGACCGTGCAATGTACAATCTTGACCGGCTTGGCCTGACTGAAGATCAACGTGCGGTGGTTGACGGCATCATCAGTAAACCGAGTGGCTTAGTGCTCGTAGTTGGCCCAACCGGCTCCGGCAAAACTACGACGTTATACTCCATGCTGAATAGTCTCGCCAGCGACGAGCGCAAAATCATCACCATCGAAGACCCCGTTGAGTACCAGTTCGAGGGCATAACCCAGATTTCCGTACGCAGCCAAGAGAGTGGCGATGATAAAAGTTTCGCGGATAAGCTTCGAGCCGTACTCCGTCTAGATCCAGATATCGTCATGGTCGGTGAGATTCGAGATAACGATACCGCCAAGACAGCCTTGCAGGCCAGTTTAACTGGGCACCTCGTACTCGCAACCTTCCACGCTGCATCGGCCGCTGCCGCCTTGACACGCCTGAGTGATATCATAGGCCAAAACCCGCTTTTCGTCTCAACCATACGACTTATTATGGCGCAGCGCCTCATTCGCCAGCTTGACGATGATACAAAACAACCGTATCAAGCATCTGACGCAGAAAAACAAACATTACAACGTATCATTGATACGCTCCCGAACGACATAGAACGCCCTGATATTTCTAGCCTGACTTTGTATAAACCAGGTTCCTCAGCCGAAAACCCTTATGGGTACAAGGGGCAAGTTGCGGTTCGTGAGCAGTTCCAGATGACTGGCGAGCTTCGCAAGCTGCTCGAATCTCATGATCACATACTATCTGCCCAAGAGCTTGAGGCCGCCGCTATTAGCGCCGGCATGCGTACCATACTCCAGGACGCCGTTCTCCAGGTCGTCGCTGGCAACACCACCCTCGACGAAGTTTTTCGTGTCGTCGGCTAGCCATAATACTCACCTGTAGCTATCTCTATATTAGGGTATAATAATGTTATGTACAGAGAGAGAAATCTTGCCCGTGAAGAAACTGCAGACTGGCGTGATCAGGCGGCTTGTCTTGATGAAGACCCTGAGCTTTTTTTCCCGCTTGGCAGCATGGGAGTCGCCATGCGCCAGATAGAAGAAGCAAAAGCAGTATGTAGGCGCTGCCCAGTCGCCGAATTGTGTCTAAAGACTGCGATTGCAACCGACTCAGATTATGGCGTCTGGGGAGGCTTTGATGAGGACGAAAGGCGAGCGTCGAAGAGACGAAATGCCCGACGAATCCAAAATAATGTCTCGTTCTAGCTCGGCATTGATTTTCTCTCGAGAATCAGTCTTGATTTAAGGGGTTTATTAGGGTACAATGGGTTCAACGCAAAGATTTATTTAGTGTGTCTCAATATTTTTAGTTATGGAATACATCAAAGAGCTAGAACAGACGTTTAAAAAAGGTGCAGTTGTCGACGTGCGCAGCGGCGACACGGTTAAGGTGCACCAAAAAATTAAAGAAGGCGCCAAAGAGCGTGTACAGATTTTTCAGGGTCTCGTCATCCGCTGTGATCGCAAAGACAGCCACACAAGCCGCATCACTGTACGTCGCATCGCCAGCGGTGTTGGGGTAGAAAAGAGCTTTTTGCTCCACAGCCCTCTCGTTCTGAAGATTGAGGTGACCAAACGAAGTAAAGTACGACGCAACAACCTCAGCTACATGCGCAAGCTGACTGGCAAATCTGCCCGACTGACTGGCGTAGACTTTGACCGTCAAGCCGTAAATGACGTACGTGACCTTGAAGCCGAGAAAGCCGAAGCCGAAGCTAAGGCGCTCGTCACTGCCGAAGCCGAAGCCAAGGCTGCCGAGAAAGCTGCTGAAGAAGCTGAACTTGTCAAAAAGCAAGCCGCCGTCGAAGCCGCTCACCAAGCCTCCGAGTTAGAATAAACTTATATAAGTGCTTATACTCTAATCCCGCCAGGCAAAAAGGCGGGATTTTGCTTTTCGGGCAAATATTGAGTAGCCTAAGAGCATGATTGTTGGATTGGACGAAGTGGGTCGGGGGTGCTGGGCGGGGCCGTTGGTTGCTGCGGCAGTTGTGCTAGGTGACCTAGTAGACGGACTGCGGGATAGCAAAAAAATTAGCAAAAAGAAGCGTGAGCTGCTCGCGGTGCAAATCCACGCCTCAGCAGCTGGTGTTGGTGTTGGCTGGGTGACCCCAGCCGAGGTAGACGAACTGGGGCTCACCAAGGCCGTGCAGCTTGCTATGCTGCGCGCCATGAAACAAATCGAATGTGACTACGATGAAATCATCATAGATGGCAATATGAACTTCTTCAAAAACGTCGTCGGACTTAAAACCGATAATATCCAGACGATTATAAGGGCCGATGATACCGTGCCGACCGTCAGCGCCGCCAGTATCGTGGCAAAAGTCGCTAGGGATGCGTACATGGAAGGCATCGCCACACAGTATCCTGCCTATGGATTCGAAAGACATGTCGGTTATGGTACCGCAGCCCACCTAGCCGCACTCAAACAATACGGTGTCACAGAACTACACCGTAAATCGTATAGGCCTATTCAGGAGCTGCTTACTTGACGAGCTATGTATCGACGAAGTTGCGGCTGAATATCTACATAGACAAGACCCTTAAGTGGAAAACGGTGTCTATTTGAAAAAAGTTTGGATAGCGGTGAGGTCGCGCTCAAGCCAGGCGAGGCGGTTTGATATTTCTTCAAAACCCATTTCGATATTTCGCTTCAGAATCGGCTGACTTATTTTATCGTCAAAGAGATTGTGAAATTTCTGCTCGTAAGCGCGGGTATTTACGCAACTGGCGGCATAGCGGGGCAGGTAGTCATACGATTTGTCGTTCTGGAAGGTAGCCTCGAGCCATTGCCAATTATCTACCATCCACTGCCAAGCGACGTCGCGGGTGTAACGGTTGCGCAGTAGGTATACCAACCAGCGGTCGACATCTTGCGGTTTGATGAGCTTACCGTTTTTTAGGCGGGTAAGTAGGCGTGTAGCGATCAGTGGGTCCTGGGTGGTCGTCAGAGCATCGCAAGCGTCGTTTTTCAGGTCGCTGTTATTCGTGCTATCGTGCAAGTCTAGTAAGAAATCGATTGCCTCGCTATCACCCGTACGCACTGGCACGCTCATAATGACGGCGCGGAGCTCAGCCGGCAAACGCTCCTGTTTTGACCGATAGGCGTCAAACAGCTGGCGAGCTTTTTGAGTAATGGCCATATCTTCTGCATAGACGCCAAGGCCGATTATATGCCCGCGTAACTTCTGGTCGGCGGTTGATTCGCCCTTTAGGGCGTCCCAACCGAGGCGAGAGTATTCTTCCTGGATAAGCTTGGCTGTGAAAGCCTTTATCTTCTTTTCGAGCGACGTATCACCGTCGATGAAACGGCGGACTTCGCCGAGGACGGTACCGATGATACCCCAGACGGGTTCGCTCGTCTCTTTTTCGTAAGCTGCCAGTAGTCGGAGCGTGTCACCATAACTTTTATAGCCAGCCCGGGCGATCATGGCGCTGCTATTTAAAAGCATGAGTCTATCTGGCTTCGCAAATGTTTGACCACTCACAGCTTTTTCGATGGCTGCATTTGTTGCTGGCGACAAATAGTCGACGATATAATGCCCCCGAACACCATTATTGAGCAGTAAGGGCTCTGCCGTTGGTAGGTCAAATTTCACCTGGGATGCTAATAATACTTCTGGGGCCTTCACTGCATTTGCAAAAAGTGGAACCGGCCAAAGTCGCGTTTTGTCGGCTTTAGCTGGGTCGTCAAGGAATTGTTCTTGGCTGAGACTAATGGTTATATCTGACTGTTCGACATGTACGACCGGAAAGCCCGAGCGCTCGAGCCAGGGGTCCATAAATGCGGCGATATCCTTGTCGCTCGTCTCAGACAGTGCCGTCCAAAGATCCGACCCGGTAGTATTACCGTAGGCATGTTTTTCGAAATACGCAGCCAAGCCACGACGGAACGCATCCTCGCCGATGTAGCTCATGAGCATGTACAGTAGGCGGCCACCTTTGGCATAGACGATGCTTGGGTCAAACAAGGAGCTGATTTCGTCTGGATGGTGGACGTCGACTCGCACTGACTGGACTCCGGCAGTCGCATCGCGTCTAAATGCGCTGTAGCCTTCATTGGCGATGAAATTATCCCATACCTGCCATTCGGGGAACATACTATCGACTGCCTGGTACTCCATCATATTGGCGAAGCTTTCATTGAGCCACAGGTCATCCCACCAACGCATCGTCACGAGATTGCCGAACCACTGGTGGCTTGTTTCGTGGGCTATGACCAGCGCGATTTGCTCGTAGGTGCTCTGGGCCGTTTCCTCAGGGTAGGCGAGTAGAACTCGCTCACGGTAGGTAACTAGCCCCCAGTTTTCCATAGCGCCACTGCTGAAGTCAGGTAGGGCGATGTGGTCGAGTTTTGGTAGTGGGTATGGTATGCCAAAGTAATTTTCGAAAAATTCGATGCTCTTTTTTGATACATCGAGCGCGAAATTAAGCGAATCGGCCGGCTGAGCCGCCGTCGCCCAGACGTTGATATCGACGCCCGATTTCGTCTGAGTCGATTTCTTGTGAACGTCTCCGTACACGAACGCGAGCAGGTAAGTACTCATCTTGGGCGATGTTTCAAAGATTACAAGCTGCCTCTTTTCCTGCTTTTCGGTCTTGGCAACCGGCAGGTTGCTGAGCGCGGTTAGGCCACTGGCTATGTCCAGCGATACGTCGAAGGTGGCCTTAGCTTCCGGCTCATCGATGCAGGGAAATGCTTCTCGTGCATGGTGGCTTTCGAATTGGGTTGCAAAAAGTTTCTTCTCTGAGCCATCATCATTGTAATAGCAGGGGTATATGCCGGTCATTCCATCGGTAATCGGTGCGTTGAACTCTATTTCGATTGTGTATCGTCCTGGGTACGACATTCCCTCAGTGTGCATACGTAATTCGTGAAGGGTTTTCTGTGCGTTGATGCGCTTGATTGCCAGCTCGTGGTCGCCTCTTTTGTCATGGAAAACTATTTTGGCAGATGTGACTTTCAGACCATTGGCGTGGAATGTCAGGCGTTGGCTTGGCCGCCCTACCTTGCGCCCAGTAATGACGACGTTGCCAGAAAACCGCATGGCTGCCTCATCGATACGCCAAGAGACGTTATAATGCTCAGGTTGAAACTGTGTGTATAAGCGGACAACGGATTTTCCCATAGGGGTTTATTGTAGCATTTGGAGGCTTGAGTCTAAAACACCCGCGACTGTTTCGTCGCCCTCGAGCGTGATTCGCGTAATATCTGGCTTCTGGAAGATGCTAAGTCGTTCATTATATGCGCCAAGTACAACACTATCTGCGTCGCCCCACATCCCATCGCTACTCACTATTACAAATTGATTGACAGTACATAAGCCTAGTTTTCTCCTTGCCAATCTACGGCCAGCTCTTTCAAACGCCTCACGGTCTATCATTGATGTTGCTGGTTCGACCACATCCTGTTCGGCTACAACCGTTTGAGGAAACTCGTAAACGCGCAAACCCTGTTTCTGGGAATTGTAAATTTTGACCTCTGGGCCAATAACGATATTGCCAATAAAGCGTCCTAACACCGGTAAGCTAGACAATTTATCAATGATAGGGTGGGGGTGTTTCTCGTTTGTAATTATCACGACTACTATAGTGTCACATATGTAGAAAAATTTCAAACATTTTGACAATATCCCTTTCTAGGAGTAAGATATAAGGGTTCAGGTCGGCCGGCAGGTCGGCTTTTTTCATAGCTATTCACGATGAGATGAATATTAAAGAAGGAGAAAAATATGGAGATGGATTTTAAACAATTAGCAGTCGCCATCCAGGCGATTTCCGAAGAGAAAAACTTACCCGAAGACACTGTCAAGGAAGTCGTCGAACAAGCTTTGGCTGCCGCTTACCGCCGCGATTACGGCGAACGCGAGCAAGAAGTACGAGTGAGCATGAACTTGCACACAGCCGAGGTTGACGCCTATGTCACCAAAGAAGTCGTGGATGTACCGGAACACGAAGATTTCGAAATCAGTGTCGCTGACGCTAAGAAACTAAAAAAAGACGTCAAGGTCGGCGATACAGTCGAGATACACGAAAAAGTAACAAGCTTTGGCCGCGTCGCTGCACAGACCGCGAAACAAGTTATATTGCAGCGTCTCCGTGAAGCCGAAAGAGAAATCGTCTTAGCAGAGTATGAAGACAAAATCGGTACTGTCATAAATGCCATGGTTTCAAGGGTCGAGGGCATGATCGTACGGCTCGAACTTGGCAAAGCTCAGGGTATTATGCCCAAAAGCGAGCAGGTGCAAGGTGAGCGTTACTACCCAAGCCAACGGCTGAAGGTGTATCTGAAGGACGTCGAACGCGGTCCGCGCGGTCCGCAACTAGTTGTGAGCCGGGGTAACCGTGAGTTTATGGATTGGCTCTTCCGAGCTGAAGTACCAGAGATGGAATCAGGCGCAGTAGTTATCAAAAACATTGCCCGCGAAGCCGGCATACGAAGCAAGATTGCCGTTGCCAGTACAGTACCCGGCGTTGACCCTGTCGGTACGTTCGTCGGAGGCCATGGCACCCGGGTGAATGCAGTCGTTGGCGAAGTCGGCGAGCAAGAAAAAATTGATATCATCGTATGGGATGAAAACATCAGCCAGTACATCATGAATGCCTTGAGCCCGACTAAAGTCGATCGTGTCGTCCTTGACGAGGCAAATAAGCGAGCCAAGGTCTACGTACCAGAAGATCAGCTCAGCATCGCCATCGGTCGAGGTGGTCAAAACGTCCGGATTGCGAGCAAGCTAGTTGGCTACGAGTTAGATATTGAGGCAGAGAAGGCATCAGCGCCAGCACCCGACTCCGAATCCTCGGGCGAGGTCAAGACCACCGAGCTCCCCAAGCAGCCAAAGCTGAAGAAAAAAGAGCAGCTTGAGAGCAGCTTGCTCGAAGCCATCGAAGAACACGGCGAATAAGTCATTAAGAATATGACAGTCGCCAATCAAGAAGTCTTGATGCATGACTCTATCCAATTTGGAGGAGAGTTATTTGCGGCTGCTGAGCAGTATGTAGGTCGGCCCTATGTAAGCCATGCTGCCATTGTGCAGTGTGGTGCACGAAAGACGCGACCAGCTTGTATGGAGCTTGGCTTGGATGAGCACGGCTTTGACTGCGCGGGTATCATAATACGCGCAGCTTCAGACGTACTGGGCTATCATGACACTGATTGGGCGTGGAATATTCGTCACACCGCGCAGATAGCTAAGGAACTCTCACATATCGATAAAGTACGGGGCGAAGAATTAACCGTAGGTACGCCAATGGTATATTCTCATACGGCCAATGGCTTGCATGTGCCGGCTGCTCACATAGGTCTCTTTGCGGGAGACGACAAAATTTTGCACGCACGTTCATACGTAAAGAATGGTAGATTGTCGGAAGAGGTAAGAGTTGACTCAGTTAAGGCGCCTTGGGCAAGTAAAAAGTTCAACTTTGCTATTGAGGCAGCAAGCCTCGCAAGAGCTGCGATTGGGCGACATTAGTGTCTTTGAGACAAAAATAGTTCGATACTATTTGTAAATTAGCACTCTTGACTGCGGAGTGCTAATTTTGATATTATGTACGTAGTACTTTGCTAACAAGACAGACATTTCAGAGGGCAAGGACATTTGAATTAGCATACTAGACCCGTCGCTACACGGGCAAGGAAGGGGATAGCGCAATGCAACCAAACACACCAGATTATCAAGAATTCGCTCAGTTTTTGACCGAGAATGCACGCCAGAGCCTGGCGCACGCCAGCACAATCGCCCGCGGACTTGGCAACGCCTACATAGGCACTGAGCATCTGCTGCTCGGCCTACTCGCGCAAGAAAGCAGCATCGCTTCCAAGATGCTCGAAAGTTCAGGTGTCACACTCGATAAGGCACGTGTGGCGTTGAAGCTCACACCCAAAACACTCGTTATAAATATGGGTGCCAAAGGCTATAGCGAGACTGCGAAGCTTACGTTGCGCATGGCATATGACGTGGCGCAAGATCACAGCCAGGATTATTGTGGTACAGAACACATTCTCTACAGTATACTCACCCAAAAAAACGCCCGTGCCACTGTGCTGCTACGGGATATGGATGTCGATACTGACCAACTTTTACGTGAGCTTGAAAATTTCTTGCACCGACAGTACGACGATACTGAAGAATCGGGCGACACACCTGGTACACGCCGTCCAAGTCGTAAACCTGGACGTGGCAAAAAGACCATAGATTTGTATAGCACCGATTTGACAGCACAAGCGCGCGGTGGGAAGCTCGACCCTGTAGTTGGCCGAGAAGCGCAAATTCGACGCGTCATCACCATATTGAATCGTCGGACGAAGAATAACCCAGTGCTCATCGGCGAACCTGGCGTCGGAAAAACTGCTATAGTCGAAGGACTCGCTCAGCGTATCATAGCGGAGGATGTGCCTGATAGCTTGCTCGACAAACGCATCGTGGTGCTTGACCTGGCCGGCATGATAGCTGGCACGAAGTACCGCGGAGAATTTGAAGAACGCCTGAAGAAAGTCATGAACGAGCTCGAGGATGATGACCGAACCATTGTTTTTATAGACGAGATGCACCTTATCGTTGGTGCTGGGGCTGCCGAAGGTTCAATGGATGCCGGCAATATGCTCAAACCGGCCCTTGCTCGCGGCAAAGTCCAGGTCATAGGTGCAACGACTACGACCGAATATACGAAACATATCGAGAAAGATGCAGCCTTAGAGCGACGCTTCCAACCGATTCAGGTGCCTGAAGCGACTGTGCCAGAGACTATCGCAATCCTAAAAGGGCTGCGAGGACACTACGAAAAGTTTCACGGGGTCACGATATCTGACGAAGTTATCGAAGATACAGTCAACCTCGCGAAACGCTACATCCAAGATCGGTACATGCCCGATAAGGCCATTGATTTGCTGGATGAGACAGCGGCACATCTACGTGTCGACCGTGGCAAAACGAGCCACGAAGTGCGAAGCCTGCAGAAGGAGCTAAAGCTCATCAACGCCCAGATTGATGAAGCGGTCGACCAAGAAGACTATGAGCGTGCAGCTCGCAGCAAAACCCGAGCCTCACAGATAAACAAAGAGATAGCAAAGCAAATGAAGGCCAACAAGCAGACAAAGCAGTTAGTGGTTACCGGCGATGATATCGCCGAAGTGGTAGCGCGTATGACCGGTGTACCGGTGAAAAAAGTCATCAAGAGTGAGGCCAAGTACCTTCTGAATCTCGAGAATAATATCTCAAAGCATATCGTCGGACAGTCGGAAGCAGTCGGCGTTGTCAGCAAAGCCATACGACGCAATCGTAGTGGTGTCGGTGCAGTCAATCGGCCGATAGGTTCTTTCGTTTTCCTTGGTCCAACCGGAGTCGGAAAAACAGAATTAGCGCGGGTACTGGCCAGAGAATTCTTTGGAAGCGATAACGCGCTCGTTAAAATCGACATGAGTGAATTTGGCGAACACCACAATGTCTCGCGGCTCGTTGGTGCGCCCGCGGGCTACGTAGGCTACGACGATGGCGGTCAGTTGACCGATAAGATTCGCCGCCAGCCGTATAGTCTCGTGCTGTTTGATGAAATCGAGAAAGCACACCCGGATGTTTTCAACATGCTACTGCAAATGCTTGAGGATGGCTATCTGACAGATGCCAAAGGTCGTCGGATAGATTTCACGAATACTATCGTCATCATGACGAGCAATATCGGGGCCGATAAGTTGCAGAAAGAAGCCAACCTTGGTTTCCAAGCGGATCGACCGACAGACTTCGAGGATCTCGAAGCACTGCACGCTCAGAATAAAGAAAAGGTGCTCGATAGGCTGAAAAAAGAGCTGCGCCCAGAGCTATTAAACCGGATTGATAAAGTTGTCGTTTTCCATGCTCTGACACGTAAAGACATCTACAAAATCATCGACCTTCAGATTGAAGAGCTCGGCAAACGCATCCAGAAACGCGGTCTAGGTATCAACCTGACTAAAACAGCCAAAGAGTATCTGTTGAAACATGGCTACGATGCGCAGAACGGCGTTCGACCGCTTCGACGTCTGATCCAGGAAACTATAGAGGACCAGATGGCGAGTGAACTGCTGGAAGACGCTTACATGAAAGGTGATATCATCCACGTCAGTGGTAAAAACGGTGCTTTGACCTACACGACTGCCGGCGAATAAACTGACGCATACGGTATACTAGAAAAATGAGTGATCAAGGATCGAGGAATGGTACTCTAAGTGCGATACTGATCGCGGTGGTGCTATGGGTGACTCTGATAACTGCCGTCGTGCAACGGCAAGCCCTGCTTGACTGGTGGAAACTACGGGGCTATTCCCCCCCTGCTACAATTAGCCAGATTGCGACAACTGACACGATGACCGACTACGCTCGGCATCTTCTCTATGTCAATAAGCCCGATCTCATCGCCAGTAGAGCATTGCTTACTCAACACTGCCCGATCAACGTCGAAAAAACAATCATACTCGGTTGCTACAAGCCGGTTGACGAGGGTATCTTTCTCTACGATGTCAGTGACCCGCGCCTGCAGGGTGTCGTTGAGGTAACCGCAGCGCACGAGATGCTCCATGCGGGCTACGAACGACTTTCAGGAGCAGACAAGGCGAATGTTGATGTGATGCTACAGGCTTACTACAAAACAGGGCTGAAAGACGAACGGCTTATAAAAACGTTCCAAGCCTACAAAGACTCTGGCGCTGATGTTACCAATGAGATGCATTCCATTTTCGGGACAGAAGTGGCGATATTGCCAGCCCCGCTCGAAACGTATTACAAACGCTATTTTACGGACCGACAAATGGTGATAGCTGAAGAAAACCGCTATGAATCAGAATTTACTTCACGGGAAGCGCAGGTAACTGCCTATGATAGCCAATTGCATAATTTGAAACTGTCAATTGATGCCAACAAGGCTGCGCTCGACCAACAGGCTGCCGATCTAGTCTCGCTTGAAGCGACTTTGAACGGCTATAAAGACTCAGCAGATTATGCCGCATATAATTCGACTGTCAAACAATACAATCAAAAGGTCGATGTCTACAATCGTCTGTTGAACCATGCCAAAAGCGAAGTTGAACAATATAATCAGATAGTTGATAGACGAAATAGTATCGCTTCTGAAGAGCAGCAGCTCGTCCAATCGCTCTCTGGCAACACTCTGCCTGCCAAGAAGTAACACTGACTTCATAGATAGTTTTACCGTCACCACCATGTGCGAGCGACTAGCGGTTAAGCACCTGCCGATCCGTCATGCAGACGGATGAGTTGTAACTTAGATCAAAGCCCGACCAGAGGCCTGCATAGTGCCGATTAAGTCCATTAGACAAATTAAGTCCAGTGCAGAAACATAGTTTTCTATTTGTCCATAATGATTGCAGTGGGCGTCAAGCGTCGTTATACTAAGCCTACGATGGCGAAAAATACGATGAAGTTTGTCTGTGCGAGTTGCGGGGCGCAGTATAGCGCCTGGGCTGGTCGTTGCAGCCAATGTGGCGAATGGAACACGATTCAGGAAGAGGTCCAGCTCCTGCATCCAGGAGGCGGTTCTAAAGCCACCGGCAGTAGATTGTCATCACACTTCGTGGTCGACTCGGCTAGACATGCCGAAAAGCGATTACCAACCACCATGGACGACGTCGATATGGTACTAGGGGGTGGCTTGGTGCCCGGTGGTGTGGTGCTCATTGCCGGTCAGCCGGGGATAGGCAAAAGTACACTGTTGCTCCAGCTGGCCAACCTAGTCGCAAATCAGCACAACGTACTGTATGTCAGCGGGGAAGAGTCTGAACACCAGATAAGCATGCGGGCAACGCGTCTCGGTGCCAACGCAAACGGGCTACAGCTGGCGACTAGTAACCAAGCCGACGATGTCGCCGCAACGATAGCGAGCAAAAACTTTCAGCTAGTCGTGGTCGACTCTATCCAGACTATGAATGCCAGCGGCGTGAACTCTGCACCGGGCAGCGTCAGCCAGATTACGAACAGCACAAATTTATTACTACAGGCAGCTAAGCGATCGAATATAGCGCTGCTCATCGTCGGGCACGTCACTAAAGAAGGCAACATCGCCGGGCCGAAGATACTTGAACATATCGTTGATGTCGTTCTCCAGCTCGAAGGCGATGCCTATGGCGGCTTTAAAGTACTGAGGGCGACGAAGAATCGCTTTGGGCCAACGACCGAAGCAGCAATCATGGAAATGGACGAGCAAGGCCTCAAGCCAGTATTGAACCCCTCTCAGGCACTGCTCGAAGAACGACAAATTACCGATGGTTCCGTGGTGCTTGCAACGCTAGAGGGTACTCGACCGCTGCTCGTAGAGGTACAGGCGCTCGTGAACAAAACGAGCTATGGCTATCCAAAGCGTGCGGCTAGTGGTATCGATTTGAACCGCGTGAACCTACTCGTTGCTATGCTGGAGCGTCGTACGAAACTCAATCTGGCCGATCAAGATATATATGTAAACATAGTTGGTGGCCTCCGGCTGCAGGACCCAGCAGCTGACCTAGCAGTCTGTATGGCAATAGGTTCAGCCGCGAAGGGTTTGCAGCTGAGACAGAACGCAGTTGTCTTTGGCGAAGTGGGGCTGTCTGGCGAAGTACGCCACGTGCCATTTATCGAAAAACGTTTGGCCGAAGCGCAGAAACTCGGATTTGATGTAGCTATCGGTCCGAAGCAACGCGGTGCGAAGAAACAATCCTCGTTCTTACATGTTGTACCCGATGTGCGTACAGCGCTCAATGATTTTTTGAAGAAATAGCTAGGGTTTAGGATGCTTTCATGGATGGCCGCCACCGCCACCAGTAGTTCCCGGTCCAGTGGTTGCTGCCGGTACAGTTACGGTCGTACTGGCGTCCCCTTGGTACAGGACGCTATCGGTCACTTGGACGTTTAGTTGCACTGCCCCTGACAGGCCTGCCGCTGGAACGTAAGTAAATGTATAGGTACCAGAGTTATCTACCTGCTGTGATTGCAGAACCTGCCCGTTGACCACGAGTGAGAGTGTACCCGGGAAGGTTGAACGGCTGCTATCGGTCAAAGGGTGTGTGCCTTGTTCGACATAGACTCTGACGATACAGCCAGGCAAGGGTTCGGAGGGGCAAATCGTGGTCGCATTACCCGCCGTATCAGTAACGGCAGTGACAGTCACGGCAGGCTTTACATCGTTACAATTATGGACATTATCTGTGGTGGTTATGGTATTTGTTGTACCGCTCGAGGATGAACCGCCTCTGAATATGTCAACGTTCCAGTTGGACACATTGCTGTTGGCATTCGTTACCTTGGCAAGGGGAGGCGTACAGCTCGTCGCCAGGAAGCCACTCACTTTGTCGGTGACTTGAGTCGTTTTGCCGCTTTTACTCACGTACCAAGATGGGAATACGTCAGTACTCGGCGAAGGACTCGTCATACTGCTGTAGGGCACGCTACGCATAATGTAGGCGGGTAGGGTCTTGATACCAGTCGGAGCGGTCCAATTTTGAGGAGGAACTTTGCCGAGGTTGTCGATAGCACCCTGCATAAATTCTTTCATAATTGGGTCAGTCATATACTCTGGGGAGCCAGTATAAGCTACGGTGCGTGAGTGATTGCCAACCCAGATACCGGCCGAATATTTTGTGTTCCAGCTCATCATCAAACCATCGAACTGGTAGAAAGTTGTTCCGGTCTTGATAGCATTGTGCCAGCCCTTGTAACGATGAAATTTCATCCCGTAACAATCTATGTCGGTACATCTACCGCCGAGATAGGAGGCGTTTCCGTCAGAGGCCATGTTATTGACGATGTATGCCGAGTCAGGTTTGACGACTTGGGTACCGGCCGGCTGCTTAAACTCTTTGAGCGCCTTGCCGCTAGAGTTCGTCACCTTCAGTATGAACGTCTGAGGTATGGCCTTGCCGAGACGCGCAAGGCTGGCTATGCCGTTGACATGGTCCTTGAGGTGAAGGTACGCACCGTCTCCGATGCCCGCAGACGCGTAACATTGCGACTGGTCAGCTTCAGTTGCTATCGTCACATCGGTTCCCGGTACGAAGCAACGATAGCCATTCTTGACGTCCATAAGACCGCTTGCAGTTGAGAGCACTTTATTTATTGAAGTAGTTTTGCCAGTGCTAGTATCGTTCGGTACGGCCGAAAGGAATGCTTTCACGGCTGGAATGTTTCGAGAGCCGCCGAGCGCATAACGGAGCGTCGTAGGACCCATACTGCGGAAGTCGTAATCATTCAGACAGTTGCCGTTTCTCCCCTGGCTAGTACAAGGGTAGCCGGGCAAAGGTCCGGTACTGTCGTATAGGATACTGCCAGCTCCAACGTTCGTATTATTGTCGATGAACGTGACATAATCGTACGGTTTGATACTGGACCCTGGTGAAATGTTCACATCGGTCGCGTAATTGATCTGTCCATAGGACTGGTTATTAAAGTCGCTCCCACCGATGAGGGCAACGACTTGGCCTGTTTGATTGTCTTCAGCGACGAAGGCAGCACTGTCGGCTTGTTGTCTTTTCATCTGAGCCGTACCGTTCTTGAGTGATTTTTCGGCCAAAGTTTGCAGGTTCATATCGAGTGTGGTAATAACCTTCCAGCCGCCTCGTTTTACAACAGCGGCAGGGAAATCTTTGCGTAGTTCGTCGCGTGCAGCGAGCACGAAGTAAGGAGCTTTGATGTTCGCATAGTGCGATGTCAGCGGCTGAACTTGTGCTAGGATATCAACCTTCTTAGCATCATCAGCTTGTTTCTGTGTAATGTAACCCTGCTGGGCCATTAGGTCGAGGATATAATGCTGCCTATTTATGAGCCCAACACTGTCAAAGTAGTTCGTAGCGAGCCCAGGGTTGTAGTTCGGGCTACTGAAAGGCGAAAAGTCACCAGGTGCTTTTGGTATGGACGCAAGCATCGCCGCCTGTGAAAGCGTGAGATCATTAGCGCTGACGTGGAAGTAATCTTGGGATGCCGTTTCAACGCCATAGTCGACGCTCCCGTAGGGTGCCATATTAAGATATCCTACCAAGATGTCACTCTTGTTATACTCGCGTTCAAGCTCGACTGCGAGGATGAGCTCTTTGACTTTACGAGCAATGGTACGATCATTGGTCCAACCTTCATTGATCTTCACAAGCTGCTGCGTAATCGTCGAGCCACCTTGCGTGCTACCGGCTCCTGTGAGGTCGTGTATGCCAGCACGGATGATGCCTTTCGTGTCGAAAGCGCCATGTTTGTAGAAGTTTTTGTCCTCAACAGCTACGGTCGCATCTTTCATATACTGAGATATCTTGTCGCCGGCAACTGGGGTTCGTTTACGGTCGGTGTAGTCCTGAAACAAGACGATTTTGCCCGTACGGTCATAGTAAGTGACGCTGCCACCAAAGTTATTGCCTGAAATATCTTTAATCTGAGGCAGGTCCTTGCGGAAATAGGCGAAGATGCCGACGATAAGCAAAAAACCGACTACGAAAGCAATGCCGGCGACTTTAAGCGCCATGATGCCGCCCTCACGGCTAAACCAGTATTTGGTCCAACGTTTTGGGTTTAGTCGGTACAGTATCCGTTTCCAGGGTTCTCTTGGCAAGGCACTGAGATATTCGGCTTTCCGACGCGCTCTGGATTCTTTGGTAGCCTTGCGCTTTTCGCTAATGCTCTGATTGAGCTTGATTGTCTTGCCACTGCGAGTAACATAGCTACTCTTGCTTCTACGCGGACGTGACGACGCTAGTCGATTCGGTTTTTTCATACGATAGTTGTTTAGTCTCTACTCCACTTAATGCTATATAGTATAGCAAAATTCCACATAATTTGTGTATGAAACGAAACGCAAATAGGCCGGCTGAAACCCTGCATAATCTACACTGAAAATACCAGTGTCATTGCCCGTGTTTCGATTTCTGTATTTGTTACGCTATACTGAACTTTATGACGCTATCAGAGGAACTCGCCTGGCGCGGTTTCACCAATCAAACAACATATAAAGATATGACCGCTATAGACGACGTATCGAAACCGATTACGTTCTATCTTGGTGTTGATCCAAGCGCAGATAGCATGCAGGTCGGAAACCTGGCTGTTGCCATGATGATTCGTCATTTCATCGACCACGGGCACCACGCGCTTCTACTTGTCGGGGGGGCAACCGGTATGATTGGCGATCCAGACGGTAAGAAAGAGGAGCGTGAGCTGAAGCCGCTTGACGAGATTGAGCACAATAAAAAAGCCATCGCAGCTCAGTATCGAACCGTATTTGAAGGTAAAGAGTTCGAAATCGTCGATAACTATGATTGGTTTAAGGAGATGGGCTACCTGCAGTTTCTCCGCGAGGTAGGTAAGCATGTACCGATGCGCCAGATGCTCGGTCGCGAGTTCGTTCAGACACGGCTGAGTGAAGAGGGTGCGGGTATCAGTTACGCCGAGTTCAGCTATTCACTTATCCAGGGTTATGATTTCCTACATTTGTATCGAGAAAAAGGCGCTACGCTCCAGCTGTGTGGTGCCGACCAGTGGGGTAATAGCATAGCAGGCGTTGAACTCATCCGCCGCATCGAAGGCGGTGAGGCGCATATCTGGTCTGCGCCGCTGGTTATCAATAAATCGACCGGTGTGAAATTCGGTAAATCAGAGGGAGGTGCTGTCTGGCTCGACCCGACCAAAACCACCCCGACGGAGTTTTACCAGTTCTGGATTAACTGCGATGACGCCGGTGTTGAAGACTATTTGAAAATATATACGCTGCTAGCCAAAGACGAGTTAGAGAGTATTATGTCTGACCATCGCGCGGACCCTAAACAACGAATAGCGCAACGAAGATTAGCGGAAGAGGTAACAACACTTGTGCACGGCGAAGACAATACGGACGATGCTAGCAATGTTACGCTTATACTCACTAACTTTTTATCACTGGAAAAGTTAGGTGAAGGTCAGCATCGACTCGTTGATGTCCTACGTAAAGAGATTCCATCGGTATATGTGCGTGAAGGCGGTTCAATACCGGAGACATTGGTCTCAACAGGCCTAGCTACATCGAATGGCGCTGCTCGGCGCTTACTACAATCAAACTCAATCTCTATCAACGGCGTGAAAACTGACCGTGAAAACTTTGAACCGAGTGATTTCCAGAACGGTCGCCTACTCGTCCGTCGAGGCAAAGCCTACAAAGATTCCGCCCTGGTTGAGCTTTCATAACCACGTTTTGAGATATACTTAGGTACAGTCATCATGAAACTACTATCTTTAGCTATTGGTAAGCTCGTGTTTTTCTTGCTCCGCGCAACGGGTCGGACTGGTTCGGCGTTGCCTGGGTTAGTGGTGGAAAAGATATCGCCAAAGTTCCTGAGCGGTATGCTCACGCAGATTCCAGAAGGCACTATCATCGTCTCTGGCACCAACGGCAAAACTACTACCACGAAAATCATCGTCAGTTTGCTTGAATCGCAAGGGATGCGCGTCCTGACCAATAAAACGGGCAGCAATTTCGTACGGGGCATCATCAGCGCGGTAGTTGATAAAACATCCTGGACAGGTAATCTAGCCTACGACATCGCTGTATTTGAACAGGACGAAGCGCATGCGGTGCGTTTCTCCGAGCAGGTTAGCCCGCGCGGTGTCGTGGTGCTCAACATAATGCGTGACCAGATGGATCGTTTCGGTGAGATTGATACTACTCGTGAAATGCTACAGAAACTGGCTACTAGCGCGACCAACTGGGTAGTGCTCAATGCAAACGATGAACGGGTCAGCACCATCCGACCTGCAAATGGTGTACAGACACTGTGGTATGCGCATACCGAACAGCTTCAGAAACAATTTCTAACGGACGACCAGCTGTACCATGCCGAATCAGCCGCTTTCTACCAGGCTGCCGAACCAGACGTGGTCCTGCAATCATTCACAAGTAGTAACGTCGAACTACGCGCTGGGCAAACCGACCAGCACTATGGTTTTCACCTGCCAGGCGGACATAATGCACTCAACCTAGTGGCGGCTATGGCAGTCTTAGGCGCCGTCATGCCCGAGTATGATACTGATAAGGTTACGGCGACACTTGGTGGACTTGTGCCGGCTTTTGGCCGCGGGGAGACTATATCTTTGCCAAACGGGGGCACGCTTACGCTACAACTTATCAAAAACCCCGGTGGTTTTACCCAGGCACTCCGCATGCTGAGTCTGAAACACTACACCACGGTCGGCATTTCCATCAATGATGATTATGCTGATGGCCGCGATGTCTCCTGGCTCTGGGATGTCAACTTTAGCGCAATCGGATCACCCGTCCTTTGTGGCGGCACCCGTGCGGCTGATATGGCGAACAGGCTGAAGTACGATGAGGTTGCATTGCAATCAGTAAATGACGACATGGAGACATTTATCACCGCGTTTAACGGTATGACTGCCAGCCACAGCGGCGATGCCATACTATACTGTACCTACACCGCCATGCGCCAGATTCGCAGCCACTACATTGGAGCTCACTCCGGTTTGGAAGACGTATGACTGAATCCCATAATAAGCAGGCCGAAAACAAGCAAAACTTAAACATCGTGCACCTATACCCCAAGGAAATGAACATCTACGGTGATACCGGTAACCGCTTAGCGCTCGTCAAACGGGCCGAATGGCGCGACGTGGACGTCCAGGTGAAACTCATCGGTATCGGCGACCCAGTCCCGGTTGATGCGGATATCATCATCGGCGGTGGTGGGCAAGACGCTGGCCAAGGTAAGATACAAGGCGATTTGCAAGCGAAGGCAAAAGACCTTCAAAGGATGGTAGACAATGGCGTCGTTATGCTCATGATATGTGGTATGTACCAACTCTTCGGACGCAAATTCACCACTCACGAAGGCGATATTATTGAGGGCATTGGCGTTCTGCCGCTCGAAACGGTCGGTGGTGACAGGCGTATGATAGGTAATACCATCTGCGATACGTCGTACGGCGAAATCGTTGGCTATGAAAATCATAGCGGTGTGACTACGCTCGACGATGTCTCATCAGCACTGGGCACGGTTACGAAGGGAGACGGCAATAATGGCCACGATGGCACGGAGGGTTGCCGCGTTCAGAACGTCTTCGGCACCTATAGTCATGGGCCCGTCCTCGTCAAAAACCCGACGTTTGCCGACGAGCTACTTCGCCTGGCACTTACGCGCAAATACGGTAAAGCCGAGCTGTCTCATCTCGATGACACGATTGAGCTTTCCGCTCACGCTGTTGCAATGACACGCCCCCGATAGTGCTACCATAGTAATGTGAAACTAACTGATGAGATCGAGGTCGTTAAGGGTGTCGGACCGAATGTAGCCACCGGTCTACGGCAGCTCGGTATCAAAACAGTGTTCGATCTGCTCGATTATCTACCGAGGCGATACGAAGATTACTCCGAAGTTTCGACCATCCAAAACTTGAAGCCAGGACCGGTAACCATAAAAGCAGCCATCAAACAGGCCTCGGGACGGTATGTGCGCCGCGGTATGCATATCACTGAAGCAGTTGTGAGTGACGAAACCGATAGTGTCCGCGTCATCTGGTTCAACCAACCGTACAGAGCTGCCGCTCTAAAAATTGGGCAGGAATATTATCTTTCCGGGCAGTTCGAGCTCAGCCACCAACATTTCCAGCTAATGAACCCAAGCGCTGAACTAGTCAAGGATTTCCCACTCAATACCGCACGTATCATCCCGGTGTATAAGCAGTCGAAAACTATCAGCACGAATCAAATCCGCAAGCTGATTGGCGCCTGTGTGCCGCTGCTCAGAACCTTGCCCGAGACGCTACCGAACTGGCTTATCGATCAGTATCAGCTGTTGTCGCGTTCAGAAGCGGTCGAGGCCATGCATTATCCGGATTCCAAGGAACAACTGGCGGCAGCGCGCCGCCGGCTCGGCTTTGAAGAAGTGTTTGAACTTGCTCTGGCCAGTTTGATGAACAAAAGAGAAAATGCCAGCGAGATATCGTTAGCTATACCGTTCGACGAACAGCTCGCCAAGAATTTTGTGGCAAGCCTGCCCTTCAAGCTTACCGATGACCAGCGAAGAATCGTGTGGCGCATCTACCAAGATATGCAAGGAGATTTCCCCATGAACCGTCTTGTGGAAGGGGATGTTGGGTCAGGTAAGACGGTTGTGGCCGCTATGGCGGCACTCATGGCTATAAAAGAAGGTTTCCAGGTAGCCTTCATGGCACCCACCGAATTATTGGCTAAACAGCATGCCGTCACACTCCAGAAGCTCATGGAACCGCTCCAGGTCTCACCACTCCTTTTAGTAGGTTCCATGACTGCTGCACAGAAAAAGCGTGCCTACGGGCATATTTCAAGTGGAGAGGCTACATTCCTTGTTGGAACGCATGCGTTGATACAAGAGAAGGTTGATATGCACAAACTCGGCCTTATCATCGTCGATGAACAACATCGTTTCGGTGTGCAACAGCGCAAAACACTCATGGCGAAGGCTGGCCATATGCCGCACGTACTTAGCCTGACAGCTACGCCTATTCCGCGGAGTCTTGCACTCACCCTGTACGGCGAGCTCGACATATCAGTTCTGCGTGAAATGCCCGTGGGACGACTGCCAGTCGAGACAAAGCTCGTGTCGCAGGCTAACCGTGACAAGCTATACAAAAAGGTCAGTGCAGAAATTGACGCCGGACACCAAGCTTTCGTGGTCTGCCCGCTCATCACGGAATCGGATTCTCTCGATATACGTTCTGTCGAGGAGGTCTATACCGAGCTAATCAAAAAACAGCTCAAAGGCTACAGCGTCGGGTTGCTCCACGGCAAGCTGAAAGCAGGCGAGAAAGACTACATAATGCAGCAGTTTATCGCGCGTGAACTTGATGTGTTAGTGTCGACCACTGTTATTGAGGTTGGCGTCGATGTACCGAACGCGAATGTCATGGTTATAGAATCGGCCGAGCGCTTTGGCCTCAGCCAGTTGCATCAGCTACGTGGACGCGTTGGGCGCGGCAGTAAGCAGGCATATTGCTACCTACTGCTAGAAAGCAGTAGAGCGGCAAGTAAGCGTCTGCGCGCTATCGAAAGTAGCACCGACGGCTTCAGGCTCGCCGAGCTTGATCTTGAGATTCGGGGACCGGGCGCCATTTATGGTGCATTGCAGCATGGGGCACTAGATTTACGAATCGTCCAGCTAACAGATACGAAGTTGATTGCCGAGGCACGGGGAGCGGCCGAAGCATACATCGATACAAGCGAAAATTTGCTACAATATACAGAGTTGGCAGCACGCGTGACTATTTTGCGGGCTGTCACCAACCTGAACTGATACATGCAAACTACTATTACTCTGTTTACAATCAACCAGTTGCTTCTTACCACTCGCAGAAGCGGAGCTTTAGCCTGATGTATTCTGGCACGACACTCAAGCAACTCCGAAATCTAGACACGTGGTTTGGCGCGCACCAGAAAATAGACCGTATGGCCCGGCACCAACTAAGGCTGCTGCTAGATGAGAAAACGAACCTTCTTTTCCCTATTTCAAAAGCTATTTTGCGGTTTGAAGGTATGGATGGTCCAGATGCGATCAAGCGCAAAACACCGGCCAAGGACGAGCCGTGGCACTACTATGACCCAGATGATGATAACGATACTCAACTTTTGGATATAATCGATGCGCACTATGCTAGCCTCACTAAGTCCCTAAGAACGGCAGATGCAACGAAAGCAAGCTTCGAGGCGGCCTGGTTGGCGCATGCTATTGTCGATGGCCTCACGCCAGCCCACCATTATCCCTACGAAAAGGAGCTGATGCGTCTGCGAGGCGGGAAGGGGATAGAGACGCGCACAACCCCGAAAGAAAAACTTTTTATGCCAGGGGACACGGTGCGCAAAAAGATGCGAAATAACTGGGCGATGTGGGGTGACAAGGGGCTACTGGCTACTCATATTGCTTTTGAAATTGGTGTCGCGCTCATCATTCTGCCAATGCGTAAATCATCAGTGGTAATCACGAGGGCGCGTAAGCTCCGTATCGTAAAACAGGCCGAACCACACGTATTTTTTGCAGCACAGGCCAGACAAATCGCTAAACTCAGTTTATACGAACAGTTTTATAGCAGCGCCTGGACGCCGAAGTTGGCTCGCCGAGTTCGCAGAGAACTCATCCCCATCATCGTCGAAACTGTCGCACTCATATGGTGCATGGCTGCGGAAGACGCAGCGAAGGGTACGAAATGAGGGTTGTATCTGGCTATCTCGGTGGCAGAACATTCGAGAGCCCGCGGAGCCATCGGACGCACCCAATGAGCGAAAAAGCCCGAGGTGCTCTGTTCAATGCACTTGGGGATATCAAAGGACTCACCGTTCTTGATGCCTATGCCGGCAGCGGTGCAATATCCATAGAAGCTATCAGCCGGGGTGCCAAAGAGAGCCTAGCTATCGAGGTAGATGTTGAGGCAGTCAAGGCCATCGCCGCCAGTCTGAAGTCGCTAGAACTCACCGATCGCATCACGTTACTACGCAGAAACATCAGTGGTTGGTCACGCAATCATCAACAGACGAAATTCGATATCGTCATCGCAGATCCACCCTACGATGACATCCGCCCTGATGTAATTGAGAGACTTGCAACGCATATCAAACACGGGGGGCTGTACGTGTTGTCTTGGCCAGGTCATGAAGCTGTACGCGATTTTAAGGGTCTAAAACCGGTGTCAAATAAGTCTCTGGGCGATATACAGCTTGTATTCTATCGACTGACGTAGCCATTTCGGTTATGCTTAAGGTATAAATGAACCGAAACGTACACGTGCACTTTGTTTGCCGAGGCAACACATATAGGAGCCGTCTCGCTGCGGCATATTTTCATAGCGTAGCGCCAGCAAATTTTCGTATAAGCTCCAGTGGAGTACATCTGACGAATTCGGATAAAACGGTCAGCACCTTCACTGTACTAGTCGCCAAATCTCACGGGCTTTCGTACCAGATGTACTCAGAACGGCGCGTGACAACAGCGTCCATGGTTGCCGCCGCCGATATAGTGGTATGCATGGATAAAGACATCTATGACTACGTGGTGCTCTATCTGAGCGTACAGCCTCAAAAGTGTATCGTCTGGAATGTAGAGGACATGGGACCGTACGCTCGGCATCACCATTTGCCGATGTCTACGCGCGCTGACCAAGTTGCGGTTGCTGAAAAGACATTTGTGCACATCAAAAAGCTATGCGATGGCCTTAATCGTCAGTTGCGCCTTAACTGGGTCGATATTGTGGACAAAAACAATCGTACCAGTGGTATCCCGCTACCTATAGGGCTCATCAACGACAGGGGTTATTGGCATAGGGGCGTACACGCTATCGTCATGACCCCCTCGGGAAAAATATTGCTTGAAAAACGTTCTAATAACATCGTGTTTTCTCCTGGGATGGTTGACGTGTCTCTCGGAGGCTCGGTTGATTCGGGTGAAACTCCGCTGCAGGCAATCGCGCGCGAAACTCGAGAAGAACTCGGTCTCGCCACTCAGCCGCACGGATTTCGGCCACTTTTTGCAGAGCGCTGGCAAAGTTATCACCCCCACTATCACAAAGTTTCTAAGATAATCATGTATACATATCTGTACGTACTGCCTGAAAATGTCGAGGATCTTAAACCTCAAGCGAGCGAAGTCGCCGGATTACTAACGGTGAGCCAGCGACAAATGCGACGGGCTTTAAGGAAACAATATGTGCGACATTTTGGTCGGCTAGATTACCCTCGTGCGTTTTACTCCCGTGCGGTTAAGGCCGCCATAGCAGAGTATAAAACTGTGAATCACTCTAGAAAAAAACAGCATAAACAAGTAAAATAATGCTTAATGCGTGAGTGGTGAAATGGTAGACACGCTAGTTTTAGGAGCTAGTGCCGAAAGGCGTGGAGGTTCAAGTCCTCTCTCACGCACCAAAACAAAAACCAGCCTAAGAGCTGGTTTTTGTTTTGGTAAATTGTAAAATCTAGCCGTTGTCGCGGGTGTCGAAGTCGACATTCGGTACGTAGGCTTGCCAAGCAGCCTTTTGAGTAGTTGTCAGTGCCTGCACTTTCTTGACGACAGCTTTCACATCTTCGGCCTTAAAAGTGACAGCTTGGCCAAGGTTGAGCTCCGGGAAGCCTGCGTCAGAACTCAGAAAGGTTTCTGCGGCGACGATTTGTGCCAAAGAAAGATGCACTTTCTCGCGAATACCATAGGTTTGTACAGCCTTGCGCGCCAGTAAGGTGTAGTTATCGCCTGCTTTGGCCGTATAGGCGTAGGGGTCAGGCGTTACTTTTGCTGCAGTAGCTTTTGGCGCTGTTGTATTAGCGGCGGCTGCGAGCGCTGTCTGAGGCGGTGCAATGGCTGCAACGCCTGAGACAACTGCAAATGCCAGCACACCTGTTATTAGTTTTCGGATCATGTTCATTTTACCCTCCTGTCGCCCACCACGTTAAAGCGTTAGTACCATTACTATCTCATAATGCCTAAGGTAAGTAAATATATATAAGCATATTCTATACAGTACTTTTCGCTACAGCGTTCATTGAATCCGCGCTATACTAGAAACTGACATGACACTATCGACACAACCGTATAAGGGGGCACGGGATTTCTACCCCGAAGACAAGCGACTGCAGAACTACATGTTTGGTAAGATGCGGGACGTTTGTGAAAGTTTTGGCTATGAGCCATATGATGCGCCCATCCTCGAGCCGACGGACCTGTTCTTGGCCAAAGGCAATCAAGAAATCATCGACGAACAGACTTATACTTTCACGGACCGTGGCAAACGCAGTGTGACCATTCGCACCGAGATGACGCCGACGGTGAGTCGGATGGTCGCCGCTAAGCGCCAAGAATTAATTTATCCTCTCAGGTGGTACTGCATACCGAATGTCTGGCGTTACGAGCGTATGCAACGTGGTCGTTTACGAGAGTTTTGGCAGCTCAACGTCGATCTCTTCGGTATAGAAGGGGTGGAGGCAGACCACGAAATTATTTTGGTAGCCGACCGGATCATGAAGTCCTACGGCGCAAAGCCAGATACCTACACGATTCGCATCAATAGTCGTCAACTCTCCAACTGGCTCTTTCACGACTATCTTGGCCTCGGAGACACCCAGCAGGAAATGCTAGTGCGACTTATCGACCGCATGAATAAAATGGAGCACGAAAGTTTTCTCGCTCAGGCTGATGCTGTGCTGACACCATCGCAACGCGAAGCAGGTGTTCTCGATAGCCTTGTGCAACTGCTCAAGACCCGTAAGTTGAATGACTTGCCAACCGGCGCAGAGAAACTGCCGTCTGTTCTGGCGCTGAAACAGCTCAACGACCTCCTTGAAGCATCCAAAGTCACAAACGTACTATTCGATATTAGCCTAATGCGCGGGTTCGACTACTATACCGACATCGTTTTTGAAGTGTTCGACGAAGATCCTGGAAACAACCGAGCTATGTTCGGTGGTGGACGCTACGACGGACTAGTTGGTATGTTTGGCGTCGAGCCAGTACCGACGGTCGGTTTTGGCATGGGCGACGTTACCTTGCAGAATTTTCTCGAGGCACACAAGCTGTTACCAGATATCTACACCGAAACTGACGCATATGTCGTCCTACTCGGCGTAACCGTCTACGAACGGGCGCAGCCCGTGCTAGAACAGTGGCGAGACGAAGGTCTCAGGCTGGCAGTCGACACGACCGGCCGTAAAGCCGAAAAACAAATTAAAACGGCGGTGAAAAAGGGTATCAATCACGTGATATTTATCGGAGAGGCAGAGCTAGCCGACAACCGCTACAAACTAAAAGATCTCAATACCGGCGAAGAAGAAACGCACGGTTCTGAACGTATAGTGGCGATGCTGCGCGATACTCGCCGCACCCACGCCGTTCGACCTTCCGAAGCAGCTGAAGCTACCGACGACAACATAGACCTATGACCGCCACAAATCATGTAACAACGGGTGCATTGTTCGCTACTGCGACAATCAATGTTTTGCCCTGGTGGCTTGTACTACCTTTGGCATTCTGTCTACACTTCTTGCTAGATGCACTGCCGCATTTTGGTGATAAAGACGACCCGGGCAAGTCGCTTCATCGCTTACGTTGGTTGCTACCGCTCGATGCTTTTGTAGCTGCCATGATTCTGCTCGTTATTTTTCTGTTACGACCGGAGCAGTGGCCAGTCATAATTGCTTCAGGAGTGCTTTGTGCTAGCCCTGATCTTTGGTCTGCAAAACGTTACGCGCTTTACTTGAAAAGTGGTGATATTTCCCTAAAGCATGATTGGTTCGCGCAATTTCATCACAATATACAGCACTATGAACGACCCTGGGGTGCATGGGTAGAAGGATTTTGGTTTGCTGGTGTCATCGGTTTACTCTGGCAGGCCATCGGCTAATCTGTTACAATAGTCAACCATGCAGATTACCAAGAAACAACTCAACCCTACACAAATCGAACTAACGCTCGAGGCTGACAAGGCTCAGCTCGACCACGCTAAGGCCCGCGCATTGACCGATCTCGGCAAAGAAGTTAGCCTTTCTGGCTTCCGCAAAGGTCACGCACCTGCCCATATGGTCGAAAAAGCTGTCGACCAGACCCTGTTGCAAAACAAGTTCCTCGACAATGTACTAAACGACATGTATTCCCAGGCGCTCATCCAGGAGCAAATCCGTGCGGTCGCACAGCCTGAGGTCAATGTTACGAAGTTTGTACCATTCACCTCAATTGAGGTCAAAGCTACCGTCGAAGTCATCGGCGGTATCAAACTAGCTGACTACCAGAGCTTCAAATTCACCAAAAAAATTGAAAAAACGGCCGACGCAGATATCCAGGCAGTACTAGATGACCTCCTCTCACGGGAGGCAGTTAAAAAGGAAGTCAAGCTCGCTGCTAAAGAAGGTGATGAAATCACCATCGACTTCATAGGTGCTGACGCCAAAACTGACGAACCGATAAACGGCGGTTCTGGTACGGACCACGCTATCGTCATTGGTAGCAACACCTTTATCCCTGGCTTTGAGCCAGAGCTAATCGGTTTGAAAGCGGGCGATGAAAAAACATTTACTATCAATTTCCCGAAAGATTACGGTGTTAAAGCGCTTCAGAGCAAAAAAGTGACATTTAGCGTCACTGCCAAGCTAGTCAAGGAAGTAGTAAAACCCAAGCTAGATAAGGCTTTTGCGAGCAAAATCGGTCCCTTCAAGACGCTTGATGAGCTAAAAGCAGACATCCGTGCCCAACTCGGAATCGAGAAGGACAACCAAGCTCAACGCGTGCTCGAAAACGACATTCTCCAAGCCCTGACAGATAAGTCTAAGGTCGATGTCCCTGTGGCGCTTATCGAAGATGAAATTGACCGGATGGAAGAGGAAGAAAAACGAAATCTCGTCTACCGCGGGCAAACTTGGCAAGAGCATCTTACCGCAGAAAACAAGACTGCAGAAGAGCACCGTGAAGGCCAGCGCGAGCAGGCGACCATGCGTGTTAAATCAGGACTGTTGCTCGGCGAAGTTGCCCAGGTTGAGAAGATAGATGTCACGCCAGAAGAACTCAAAGAACGTATTACCGAGCTGAAAAAACAGTACACTGACGTTCAGATGCAGGGCGAGCTCGACAAACCGGAAAACCAGCGCGAAATCGTCAGCCGGATCCTCACCGAGAAAACCGTCGCCAAACTCGTCTCCTATGCCGCATAAGTGGACTTATATTTGCATAAGTGATATAATATAGATATGAGTCCAAATATACGTCGTAACGGTTCTATCCCGCAAATGATCAGACCTATATTCGAGAGCCTGCATAAAAGTGCGCAGGCATTCGATTGTGACCGTGAAAATTTCTCTTACCAAACGTATTGGTCTGGAGAAACTGAGTTACATAGCCTCGAAGAACCACGTGAACTGCTTATTCGGGTAGACGGTGTCGTTAGCCAAGTAGAGTTTGCGACGAATAGTGTTTGTAAAGCAGTTGAATATTTACGTGTCAAGCGTGCGATGCGCCGAACCGGTCAGCGACCTGACGAATCAAACGAGGCGTATAGCCATAGAGAATCTTTATGGCCTACTCGAGCGTTCGGTACCGAATATGTGAAAAGAACAAAAAGTCTAAATTAGCACTCTTGACCTATGAGTGCTAATTTTGTATTATAGAATCATAATTCGAAAGGTCTGAATCAATGAGCGTACTCGTCCCAACTGTTATCGAAAGCGAAGGTCGCTACGAGCGAGCTTATGATATTTATAGCCGGCTACTGAAAGACCGTATAATCTTTATCGGCAGCGAAATCAATGAAGTCACCGCCAACCTCATCGTCGCTCAACTATTATTTCTACAGGCGGAAGATGCCAAAAAGGATGTTTACCTCTACATAAATAGTCCCGGAGGCAGTGTTTACGACGCACTGGCTATATACGACACCATGCAATATGTGGCAAACGACATCCAAACCGTTGGCATCGGTGTGCAGGCCAGTGCTGCAGCCTTCCTGCTAAGCAGCGGGACCAAAGGCAAGCGCTTCCTCCTACCGAACTCGACTGTGATGATTCACCAACCCAGCAGTGGGACACGTGGCAAGGTCACGGACCAAGAGATAGACCTGCGTGAATCACTTCGCGTCAAGAAGCTACTCGAAGGTATCATGGCAGGCAATACTGGCCAAAAGCTCGACAAAATTCACTTCGACATGGAGCGGGATCGCTGGATGACTGCACCTGAAGCCCTCAAATACGGCCTCGTTGACAAAGTCATCACCAGCCCTCCAAAAGTCTAGATGAGCGAACGTGGCGTTACTCGGTACGGCAAGAGTTAAAGTATCTAGTCAACAACCCGATGACTCATCAAACACTGAGCTTAATATAATTATTAATGCAGGTCGGAACATATTCGGTTGATCGATTCGGCACAGCCAATATTAGTGACACTAAACATTTATGTAGTTCCTCCTGTCTCTTGACTCTTGTCTCTTGACTCTGTATGATTAAAATCAAGAAGTAGTGTAAGTTGGGCTGTGCTGCTGTGGCGCCAAAGCAGTGAATGCCCCCGCGAAGGGGTATCAGCACCAAAATCTCCCGCTTAGGTATCTTCGAGCGAAATAACTAAAACATCTTATTTATTAACCTTTTATAACCAAGGGGATTATTCACGCGTATGCCAAAGAGCAGTACTATCAAAGCCAAAGCAACACGTGTCTACTTTACGAGTCAAAACAATGGCCATGACGAGGGCCTAGCTTTGCCGAACCTAGTAGACCACCAGAACAAATCATTTCAATGGCTCGTCGACGAAGGCCTGGGCGAAATCCTAGCCGAGATCAGCCCGATAGATGATTACACGGGTACAAAATTGAGCTTAATGTTCAAAGAGTACCATTTCGAAGAACCGAAAATGAGCGAGGCTGAAGCCCGCGAAAACAATGTCAGCTATGACGCGCCGCTAAAAGCGACCGTCGAGCTAACCAATAAAGTCACCGGTGAAATCAAAGAGCAGGAAATCTACCTTGGCGATTACCCGTGGATGACCAAGCGTGGTACATTCATCATTAATGGCGCCGAACGCGTCGTCGTAAGCCAGCTGATTCGATCATCTGGCGTTTTTTATACTGCGGAATTACACGGTGTTCAAAGCCTGTATAGCGCTAAAGTCATCCCCGGCCGTGGTGCGTGGCTCGAGTTCGAGACCGCCGCGAGTGGGGCGATCTACGTTAAGATTGATCGCAAACGCAAAATTCCTGTCAGCACATTGCTGCGCGCTCTCGGTATGACCGAAGCCAGCATGAAGGAGGCCTTTAAACACGTCGACCAAGCCAAGACTAGTTACCTTGAAGCAACCCTCGACAAGGACCCAACTAAGGGTCACGCCGAAGCACTTATCGAAGTATATCGCCGTTTGCGCCCCGGTGACCTCGCAACTGTCGAGAACGCTCGTAGCCTGTTAGAAAACATGTTCTACAATTACAAGCGCTTCGACTTCAGTAGAGTTGGACGATACAAGATCAACAAGCGTCTGAACCTAGATGTTCCAAACACGACCGAAAACCGTATTATGCGGCTCGAAGACCTTGTAGCTATCATCGCTGAGCTTATCCGCATGAACGTCACGCAAGAACCTGGTGATGACATCGATAGCCTCGCAAACCGACGCATAAAGATGGTTGGTGAGCTAGTCCAACGCCAGTTCCGCATCGGGCTGCTGCGCATGGTACGCAACACACAAGACCGTATGTCGATGAGTGAAATAGAGACGGTACAACCTGGGCAGCTAATCAACGCTCGGCCAGTCGTCGCCGCCGTGCGAGAGTTCTTTGCTAGCTCACAACTGAGTCAGTTCATGGACCAAATTAACCCGCTATCAGAGCTGGCACACAAACGACGTCTCAGCTCGATGGGCCCTGGTGGCCTGAGCCGCGAACGCGCCGGATTTGAAGTGCGCGATGCTCACGCAACTCACTATGGTCGTATCTGCGCTGTCGAAACACCAGAAGGCGCCAACGTTGGTTTAGTGCTGAACCTGGCCAACTATGCCCGTGTCAACGACTATGGTTTTATCGAAACACCATACCGCAAGGTCATCAATGCCGCAACTGCCAAAGACTTGCCGGGACACGTCGCCGCTGTCAATTTTGAGGATGAAAAAGGTAAGGTCGTCGTCAAGGCTGGCAAAACAGTCTTCGATCCATCTGCGCAAGCGATCGCGCGCACTGCGAAACGCGTCTAGCTCGTTAAGGCCAAAGTCACAAGCGACATCATCTATCTCGATGCCGCCGCTGAAGAATCGGCTGTTATCGCTGGTGCCGGTGCAAAGACGGATGCAAACGGTCACTTTCTAGATGAACGTGTCAGTGCTCGCATTAACCTGAAGTCGGGTACTGCAGATAGCGACGACGTTACATATGTCGATGCCGCTCAGAACCAAATTATCGGCTCATCTGCCGGGCTTATTCCGTTCATCGAGAAAAACTATGTTTACCGCGCCCTTATGGGTAGTAACCAACAGCGTCAAGCTGTCCCGCTCATCGTACCGGAAAGCCCAATTGTGGGCACCGGAGTCGAAGCAGCAGCAGCAGCTAATACAGGACAAGTCGTCTTGGCTGAAGCAGACGGTGAAATCATGAAAGCAAGTGCCGACCAAGTTGTCGTCAAATACAAAGACGGCACTATCACGTACGAGCCACAGCACTTTGTGCGCAGCAACGAAGGTACTAGTATTAACCAGCGCGTTGTCGTCAATACTGGCGATAAGGTCATTAAGAATGACGCACTGATTGAAGGTATGAGCGTGCAGGGCGGTGAACTCGCGCTCGGTAAAGACCTCGTCGTAGCTTTCATGCCATGGGCAGGTTACAACTTTGAAGATGCTATCATCATCAGCCGAAAACTGGTCGAAGACGATACGCTGACCTCTATCCACATAGTGGATTACATGATCGAAGTTCGTGAAACCAAATTGGGTCCAGAAATCGTAACCCGTGATATTCCAAATGTTTCCGAAGAAGCACTTAGGCACCTTGATGACGACGGTATCGTCCGCATTGGTGCCGAGGTTCACCCCGGCGATATACTCGTTGGTAAGATTACACCTAAAGGTGAGCAAGAGCTAAGTTCTGAAGAGCGTCTCCTCCGCGCAATCTTTGGTGAGAAGGCCAAGGAAGTTAGAGATACCTCACAGCGTATGAGCAATGGCAAGCACGGTAAAGTCGTGGGCGTCAAAGTCTTTAGCCGCGAAAACGGTCACGAACTGAAAGCCGGCGTACTCATGCAGATTCAAGTCTTCGTCGCACAAATGCGTAAGATTAGTGTCGGTGACAAACTCGGTGGGCGTCATGGTAACAAGGGCGTTATCGCCCGAATCCTGCCAGTTGAAGACATGCCATTCATGGAAGACGGAACTCCCGTCGAAATTGTCCTGAACCCGCTTGGTGTGCCAAGCCGTATGAACATCGGACAATTGTTCGAGACACATCTTGGCATGGCCGCCAAAGCATTAGGTATGAAAGTTGCCAGCCCGTCATTCAACGGTGTGCCAATGGCGAAGATTCAAGAATTGCTCGGTGAAGCAGGCTTCCCAGAGGACGGCAAGCAGCAGCTATTTGATGGCCGCACCGGTGGCGCATACAAAGAGCGCACTACGGTCGGTAGCATGTACATGATCAAGCTTAACCACATGGTGGCCGACAAGATTCACGCCCGTTCAACCGGCCCATACACAATGGTCACCCAGCAACCACTCGGCGGCAAGGCCCAAAACGGTGGCCAACGCTTTGGTGAAATGGAGGTGTGGGCACTTGAGGCATATGGCGCAGCCAACACGCTGCAAGAAATGTTGACCATCAAGTCTGACGACGTGTATGGTCGTAGTAAAGCCTACGAATCCATCATCAAGAAGACTGAAATCGTTGGTCCGAAGGTGCCAGAAAGCTTCAACGTGCTAGTGAAAGAATTGCAAGGCCTTGGCCTGAAGGTTGACCTCATCGCCAGTGACCAAATGGTTGATGCCGAAAGCGTCCTAGCGACAAACATTCACGAGGAAGCCACCCACCCTTCAAAAGTTGAAGTACCAACCTCTGCTATCTCAGACGTCGATGTGACTGACGAGGAGGCCGCAAGTGAAGGCTTCGAATTTGAAGGTGGTAAGCCATCTGAAGAATTTGCTGAAGAAAACCAGGTTTCAGTACCTGTATCGGATGATAATGTAACAGAAGACGAAGGGGAGGAGGCTTAGTATGCGACGCTATTCATATGGAACAAATATTGCAGATTTTGACGCTGTCCGCCTAGCGGTTGCAAGTAGCCGTGATATTGAAGAATGGAGTTACGGCGAGGTTTTAAAGCCTGAAACCATCAACTACCGAACCCAAAAACCTGAGAGAGATGGTCTATTCTGCGAACGTATTTTTGGACCCGTTAAAGACATCAACCCGCACGATGCCAAGTACAAAGGCGTACGTAGCCGTGAAGCAGCTGTCGATAAGAACGGTGAGCTTGTTACGCGCAGTATCGTTCGACGCGAGCGGATGGGCCACATCAACCTAGCAGTACCAGTGGCTCATATATGGTTCCTTCGCGGCACCCCAAGTGCCATCGGCTTGCTACTTGGTATGACTGTTAAGAACCTCGAGCGCATCGCTTACTTTGCAAGCTACATTGTCATTACAGCAGACACTGCTCGCCGTGATACCTATCGCGCTGATAGAGAGGCTGAATGGAAAGCCGCTCAAGAAGCCATCAAATATCGTTACGAAACAGAAGCAAAGGCCGAAGATGCAAATGTCAAAGCACTAGCCGAGGCTCAAACGAAAGAGCTCGAAGAGCTTACCAAAGACTACGATGTGCTCAAAAATCAGATCGATAGTCTTGAGCGATTGAATCTCATGAGTGAATCAGACTATCGGGCGCTACCATCTGACTTGCGCAGCATGGTTACCGTCGGTATGGGCGGCGCAGCACTGAAGGACTTGCTCGACAGCATCGATCTTACGCAGCTGATAGCCGACCTAACCTCAGAAGCCGAAGAAGCAAAGGGCCAACGCAAGAAGAAGCTGATGAAGCGTTTGCGTCTACTCGAAAGCATGGAACGTGCTGGCATTAAACCCAATAGCATGTGTCTCACTGTCTTGCCGGTTATTCCACCGGACCTACGACCGATGGTGCAGCTAACTGGTGGTCGTTTCGCCACTTCTGACCTTAACGACCTTTACCGAAGAGTTATCAACCGAAACAATCGATTGAAAAAACTTATGGAACTAAATGCACCTGAAGTCATTCGTCGTAACGAGCAACGTATGTTGCAAGAAGCAGTCGATGCTCTCATCGACAACAACAACGCACGTAGTGGCCGCGCAGTTGCAGCAACAGGCCAACGCCGACGGCTCAAGTCACTTAGTGACATGCTGAAGGGTAAGCAGGGTAGATTCCGCCAAAACCTTTTAGGTAAGCGTGTCGACTACTCTGGACGTTCAGTAATTGTTGCTGGTCCAGAACTAAAAATCCACCAATGTGGTTTACCGAAAATGATGGCGCTTGAACTTTTCAAGCCGTTCGTCATTGGTGAACTTATCGCTCGTGAGCAAGCCCACAACATCCGTTCTGCAACTCGCATGATTGAAACTGGCGAAACGGAAGTCTGGGACGCCCTAGACGAAGTCATCAAGGGCAAATATGTACTATTGAACCGTGCTCCATCACTCCACCGCTTGAGTATTCAGGCCTTCCAGCCAACACTCATCGAGGGTCGCGCTATACAATTACACCCGCTTGTTTGTAAAGGCTTTAACGCTGACTTTGACGGCGACCAGATGGCCGTACACCTGCCTTTGAGTGATGCCGCACAACGAGAAGCAGCTGAAATTATGGCAGCAAACAAGAACTTATTGAAGCCTGCTGATGGCTCACCGATTTTGCACATCGAACAAGATATTGTTCTCGGCTGCTACTACTTGACGTACGAGCGCCCTGGCGAAAAGAAAGTTGTAAAAGCGTACTCGAGCCTCGACGAAGCTTCAATGGGCTACGACGCTGACGTGATAACTCTACAGAGTTTCATCAAAGTACCATTCCGCGGTGAGATACGCGAAACAACGCTGGGTCGACTCTATTTCAACGAAATCCTACCCGAAGACTTCACATTCCAGGACGAGGCTATGACCAAGAAGCGTCTACAAGCGGTCATGGCCGCTGTGTACCAGAAATACGGCCAAGAAAAGACTGCCGAAATTGCGGATGACCTGAAAGATATAGGTTTCCGTTATGCCACTATATCGGGCCTCAGTATGGGCATGGGTGACTTTGAGCCAATCATTGGTCTCGAAGGTGCCATTGCCGACGGCGAAACTAGGAGTGCTGCTATCAGCGACCAATTTGAAGATGGCTTCATCACAGATGATGAGCGCCACCGTCTCACCGTTGATAACTGGACAAAAGTCGATAGCCAGGTTCAGAAAATGCTCTCGGAGCAGATGAAAACCCAAGATGGCTCGATGGCTATTGCAATCACCTCTGGTGCCCGAGGTAACGTTTCGCAGATGAAAATGTCTGTCGGAATGCTCGGTGTCTTCCAAGATGCCGGTGGTAATATCATTGAGCTTCCAGTCAAAGCGGGCTACATGCAAGGTTTGACGCCGCTTGAGTACTTCACTGGTACTCGTGGTACCCGTAAGGCGGTCATCGATATCGCCCTTAAGACTGCTGATGCAGGTTATCTAACTCGGCGGCTGGTTGATGTCTCACAAGATGTCTTTACAATCGACGATGAACCAGCTGATGCAACTGACCCAGGTTTCGCAATGCTTCGTGCAGATGCGAACGCCATCGGTGTTAGCTACGCTTCACGACTCCAAGGGCGTTACGCCGCAGAAGACTTGAAGGGACGGATTAAGTCCGGTGAACTGTTCAGCAAAGAAATCGCTGAAGCTATCGATGCGGATGAGAAACTTGACGGTATTAAGATCATGAGTGCTCTCAGTGCCAGCTCCGTTCATGGAGTGCCACAGAAGAGCTACGGTCTTGATCCTGCCACTGGTAACCTTGTAGCAAGTCACAACCCGATCGGTGTTATCGCAGCGCAAAGTATCGGCGAACCAGGCACCCAGCTGAGCCTTGACTCAAAGCACCGTTCTGGTGCCGTTTTGGCTGATGATACGGCACAGGGACTGAGCCGTGTCGAAGAACTCTTTGAGGCGCGAATGCCTAAGGGACAGGCTTTCCTATCCGACATTAGCGGTGTGGTCAATGCTTGGGAAGAGGGCGAACACTATGTAGTCCAAGTTACTGCGAACGATACTGACAAACTCGAGCTTGCGCTCGATGGCCGCACGGCACAGATTGCCAGCGGTAGCGACGTGGCTATCGGCGATGTGCTTGCCAGCGATGATAGCGGGTCAAACCCACTAATTGCACCGATGGCAGGTAAAGCAGAGCTGACAAACAACGCAGTCATTATTGCTCCAACGAGCAAAAGCGTCATGCGCTACGAAATACCAGGCTTCAAACAACTGATGGTTAAGGACGGTGACACAGTACTTGCTGGTCAACGCCTAACCAATGGTTCGCTCAATCTGCATGACCTCATGCGCTTACAAGGTGTTGAATCTACTCAGCGCTATATCATGAACGAGATTCTCGGTATCTTTGCCGGTCAAGGCCAAAACATCGCCGACAAGCACCTTGAAATCATCGTGCGCCAGATGTTCAGCCGTGTACAGGTAGAGGATGCTGGTGACAGCGAATTCGTCACAGGTGATGTGGTTAGCAAGCTCGCAGTCGCAGAAGCGAATGAGCTGCTTGCTGCTGCCGGCAAACAACCTGCTAAGGTCACGCAGTTGTTACTAGGCATCACCAAAGCTAGCTTAAGCACCGATTCGTTCCTGAGTGCAGCAAGTTTCCAGGACACTACACGTGTTCTCATTGCGGCCGCTACGAGCGGTCGAGTCGACAAACTCTTCGGTTTGAAAGAGAACGTAATCTTGGGCCGCAAGATCCCGGTCGGTACCGGCTACGGCGCAAGCAACGCGCTCGATGAGGGTGATGACGACGACTCTATCGAAACGACCTTCGAATCAGCTACTCACGGCGACAACAAGGCTACTATGATAGCTGATATGCGTCCTGACATTGACGATGTTGACGTGGACGCTGGGCAAGACATCGACAGTATCATCGATGGCGTAGCCGACGGTTCTGGCGACGAGACCGAAAGCTAAGCAAAACCTAAAATGCAAAAAGCACCCCGTCATGATGCGGGATGCTTTTGCATCGATAGAATTGCAAGTTTCAATCCAATCTGTTAAAATCATGAGTACCAATATCAAATTCGAGCTGGTGAGTTGGTAGCAATTCATCTTGGCGGTAGAGGAGATAACTCTCTTCAGCGAATATAATT
>CAJDUE010000007.1_pt1 | contig 44125 bp, 47 predicted proteins | sample 7390401 | NCBI WGS metagenome assembly CAJDUE01 (sample SAMEA7055667, study PRJEB34461) | soil metagenome | biome: terrestrial ecosystem; feature: Peninsula; material: soil | place: Antarctica | collected 2016
GCTGTATTATCGATAATAATTTTTTCTTTTTCAGCGATTGCTTGTAGATGTTTCACGACCTCTGCAACAGAAACTGGTCGAAATGAGTACCGTTGGGTGCGGCTGACAATGGTTTCGGGTAGTTTATGAGCCTCTGTGGTGGCAAGGATGAAAATGACGTGATCGGGCGGTTCCTCGAGCGTTTTCAAGAGCGCGTTAAAGGCCTCTTTCGTTAGCATATGAACTTCATCGATGATATAGACTTTGTACTTTGCGCTCGTGGGGGCGGATTGGACACGGTCACGAAGCTCTCGCATCTCATCAATCCTTCGGTTTGAAGCGGCATCGATCTCGATGATATCGAGATGAGAATCTTCACTGTAAGGCAGTCCATTTATCTCGTGAGCGAGGATACGAGCGATAGATGTTTTGCCGACACCACGTGGGCCTGTAAGCAGATAGGCATGACTTATTCGTCCGCTTTTTAGTGCGTTTTTAAGCGTCGATGTGATATGGTCTTGTCCCACAATTTCATCGAGCGACTTCGAACGATACTTACGATATAACGCCTTCCCCATAACTCTTCTATTATAGAGGTTTCAAGTAGGAATATCGAATGTAGTTATTACAATTGGGGTGACTTCACAAGTTTTTGGTAGCACGCGGCGCACAAGGATTCGTAATCTACATTGCCCTCGCCTTCAATCGCGACCTGGCTCCCCTCTGATATGAATTTACCGTTCAACTTTCGGCCATTCAAAAGGGCTTTTCTGCCACAATGGCAGATGGTTTTTATTTCCTGCAGGTCATGGGCCATTTCAAGCAGCCTAGTCGAACCGGGGAAACCAACTGTTTGAAAATCCGTGCGAAGGCCATAAGCAATAACTGGTATGTCTGTATCAGCTGCGAACCAAAATAGTTCGTCGACTTGAGCTGGTTTTAAAAATTGCGCTTCATCGATGAGTACACAAGCTGTGTCGTAGAATTTCGCGAGCAAATCACGCATAGATGCAGCCGCAGGCACGAGAACATCTACCGTTCTCTCGAGCCCAAGTCTTGAAACGACTTTTTCTTTCCCCTTCGTATCTGTTGCAGGCTTAAGCACGACGACTTTCATACCACGTTCTTCATAATTGTGGGCAACCTGCATGAGAGCAGTCGTTTTGCCGCTATTCATCGCGCTATACCGAAAATACAACTTCGCCATTGCGATAAGTATATATGTAATTAGGATGATTTTCGAGCTTGAGTAATTTACAAGGCTGCTTCGAGGGCGGCCCATTCGGCCAAAGAGTCGTCTTCTGGGACGTTAACACTTACTTGGTCGCCTGGCTTAGCTTTGAAATAGGTGACGCTGGCAAGTAGTACTCGGTAATCTTTGCTACCGACGCTCACGAAATAATGTCCACCTTCGAGTTTCAGCTGGCCGACGACTTGTTTGCGCGGGATTGGGCCAATTTGTTTGTATAGGAATGCGCCATCATCGGCGATAGTCAGTTTCAATATATCACCTTGGACAAGTTTCGATTTGCTGGCGTAGTTAGCCGGTACGGGATATGTTTTTCCATCCGAACCAACCATATTTTGACCGTCGAAGACGCCTTCGATAATCTTGCCCAATGCTTCTTCCGTCACCTTAGCCTGTAATGTTTCGTCCTCACCAACTAAACTAACCAATAGCTCATTCGCGGCAGCTAGGTTTGTCTCTGCTTCTTGGATGAGAGCTCGTAATCTTTTGATTTGCTTTTCTTGGATCTCAGCCATGTCTATGTCTCTTTTCTCACACGGTGTTTAGAACACACCTTACCTTAAAGGTATCATAGGTATAAACGCAAGTCAAAAAAGTTGTTTCGTAGGATAAAAAACTGTGGATAAATCCCCTATAGATTTTGACGCCATTCCGCAACTGCCGTTTCTTTGGTGTACTGAACGACTATACGCTACTACACAATATTCATACCCACATAAAAAACATACCATCCGTTATACGGGTGGTATGTTTTTTGGTCAGAACTAGTGTATTTAGACCAGTTCGACTGTAGCGCCAGCCGCTTCGAGGGCTTTTTTGGCGGCTTCAGCATCTTCTTTTTTGGCCTTTTCAAGTACAACCTTTGGTACGCCGTCGACGATAGCCTTAGCTTCGCCGAGACCGAGGCCGGTCAGCTCTTTGACAGCCTTGATGACAGCAACCTTCTGAGCACCAGCATCTTTCAGCATGACATCGTATTCAGACTTTTCGTCTTCAGCGGCAGCGTCAGCGTCTGCGACGGGACCGGCTACAGCTACGGCAGCAGCAGCTGGTTCGATACCATACTCATCCTTCAAGATGGTTTTGAGATCATTTACTTCTAGAACAGTGAGCTTGGTGAGCTCTAGGGCGAGTTTCTTTACATCAGCCATATAATTATTCTCCTTATGATACTATGCGTGAGACTTTTATAGGTTGGCACATCTCTAGCGGATAGTTACTAACTTCGCTGCATCGTATGTTCAATATGATTTGCATCAGTCCTCACTATTCATCCCGACATGTGCTAGTCCACAAAACCGCCTAACGGTGGTGTATCTGATTTAGTAAATTGTTAATTGGAACCTAGGCAGCAGCCTTGGCTTCGATGCCGTCGAGCAACGCGTGTAGGTTGCCAGAGAGCGCATTGGTGACGTCGTGGACCGGTGATAGAAGCATAGCGATAGCCTCAGCGATAAGCTGATTCTTGCCAGGCAGTATGGCCAGGGCTTTGACGTCATCCGCACTCATGAACGTGCCGGCTGCGTCGAACGCACCGACGAATTCGATGGTGGGATTTGTTTTTGCGAAGTTGTGCAGCACTTGGGCTGGCGCGACTTCGTCGCCGTCGTTGAATGCATACAGCAGCATCCCCTCGAGAGAACTGGTGTCAGTGCCCTTGAACACATCGTTCTGTAGCACGGCCTGTCGGAACAAGCGGTTTTTGACTACTTTGACGTTCGTGCCATTGGCCCGGGCTTCACGTCGAAGCGTTTGCAGCGCTTTAACCGTGGTGCCTTGGTATTTGGCTATGACAGTCATTTTGGCAGACGAGAGTAAATCGTTAACTTCAGCGATTACTTCGTCTTTTTGAATTTTACTTAGTGCCATGTAAACTCCTTGGAGTTAATTAGCCTTGACCGATTTATGGCTATCAATTTCTGCTATCGACCGTGCAGAAGATAAACCATCGGTGTTACATAAAGAAAGCGCCTTCGGGTTACCAAAAGCGCTTATTGCAGATCGAAATAATGATAATTTCATCGCCTCGGTGGCATTCTTAAGCCTTTTTCAAGCCGCCACTGTCTTTGGTAACAGGTAAATTATAGCAATATTGTTCAAATTAATCAAGACTGCACCTACTCTTATAACATTGCAACGTCTCCAACATTAGCGGCCTGAATAGTAGCAACTATCTTCTCTGCATATTCAAGTACCTCGGTCTCGGCCTTATCTCTGTTAACAAATATACTATCCTGTACGGCAGGATATCCAATATAACAGGCTGCGTGTATTGTTGCTTCGTCGAACAGCCCGGGGTACAATCGTTCAAGCTTATTTGTTAAGGTTCCCTTCACTACATTTCTCCCGTAGCAGCACACCCTAAAGCGGAGCTTGCTTCAACCTTGCCTTCTTGGCGTCTGACTGAATCTATAGCCTGCTTTGCTATGGCGCCACTAAGCGGTCTAACACTTTGATTCATCTCTAGCATGCGTGCAGCTTCATAATCTTTAGCTAATATCTGTTCCAAAAGTGCTTGCGTATATTCGCTTTGTGAACCGGTTCTTTCTCCCCGATCGTTAAACGGTGTTGATATCATTGCTTTTTCCTTTATTTAATAATAAAAAATGGCTTCGGTTGAAGCCTCTTCGGTTTTGGACTGTGCTCGCGAGCTTAACTGCTCGAGGCTTCAACCATAGTGAAGCACAGCCCTTGTAGGCCTAGAATCATAATCATTTGCTTCATGGTTGATGACATGCGGCTTATGCTACTCTCGACGAGACGAGGTGTCAAGTTTCTTTCTCGAGTTGTTTAAGTTTGTACTGTGTGTATCTTTCGGCAGCGAGGCGTGTGAGCTCGGGGTCTTCGTCTTGGTTGACGAACTTCATACCTTCGGCTATCAGCGGGTGTACCTGAGCAATCTTCTCAAACATCTGGTTGGCGAGCTTTCGGTAACCCGGGTGCCCTTGTGGCCCCGTACGAAGTTCGATGAAGTGATAGGCCTCCCGGGCATTCATGGTCATCTTCCAGCGCATCTTGTGCCCAAGCAGTGTGGCGTATTGTGCCTCGAGCGTGTAGCCCTCGGCTTGCATCCGGCTATAGAGAGCGAGGCTAATATCGAAGCATTTCTCATAGAGGTCATTCATACCAGCTTCTTCTACAAGTTTTGGCATGTCGTATCCAAAGCGAGGTGTAATGGACTGGTACTCGAAATCATCGACCATACGGTGACGTGCGAGATCGCAGAAGATGCCGAAGTCGCCGACGAGGTCAAAACTATAATGTATGTTCTCAATCGCGCGGCCTGGCCGGTGTCTGCGGTTGAGACGTTCACCGATGTAGGCCTTGAATATATCGGTTTTTTGGTCATATGACATCTCGTTGACTTGCTCTTTGATGGTGTTGAGGGATAGGTCGGTGTGCTCGTAGAGCATGTCGGCGACCACATCGAGCTCATTTCGCGGGAATAAGTTCGTAAGGGTGACGGGTTCGGTCTCAGCACTATAGTTGGTACTCAGAACCCTGCTTGCTACCTTTTTGACGGCGTGATAAGTATTCGAGCGATAGGCGATGGATGCTCCACCGCGCTCGGGCTTGTCGGCTCGCTCTAGCATGGCAGGGATGACTTGCCTTGCCGCGTCGAGTATACCCTGCCCGGTCGTGCGTGCTTCGAGCAGGTCGTCACCGAGCAAGTGCATGATGAGGCTCTCGAGCGCCTGTCCTGAGGCGTATATGCCAACAGTGGTCTGTACTGAAAGTGGTAGTAGCTGACGAATGGCATCGCACGCTTGGGCTTTTGTGGCGGCTTTCCAGGCGATATCACGTTCTTTTTGCCGGACGGAAGATGTGGCACGTACATGTTTGGTCATCTCCTGTACTAGTTGGCTGTAGACATCAAAAATGGTATCCATTGCTTTTATGTACTCTTTGCGGAAAGATGGTTTAAGGTTTTCGGGCACGTAATAGCGGTAGTGACCCTGGGCATCCTTCTGGTCGTAGTAAATGTAGCGTGTAGATTGTTCGAGATAGGCGGCGAGCCTGCCCCACTCAAGTTTCTTGGTCATGAGTTTCGTGGTGTTCTCAACCACGACGTGTTGGCCGACAAGCTGTTGGACAGAGTCGTCACCGTAGGCGGTGATAACGCGCTTGAGCAACTGACCGTCTTTGTCTTCTTTGCCGATAAACTCATCGAGCAAGGTGATACGCATGTCGTCTCCGCGGCGGCTGAGGCGTGCCATGGCTGCAGCAACGGTGATTGGTGCGATCTCGTTGGTGAAGGCGTACACCCGGGCAGTTGTGCTGGTAACCATCGGTGTGAGTACCGCTTTGCCATCCAATGTCATCACAGAGAAACCAGAGACTGACTTTTCGGTGAATGGACCTGACGGTTTCGGAGATGTGCCTGTAGTCGACAGCTTCGATGAAGGTTCATCTGTGGCTGGCAGGTTATCCGTCATCTTTTCAACTTTGATTGGCGGATTGGCTGCAAGTACTTCTGCGACAGATTGCGGCTGGGAACTCGTTAGCTTCGTGCGCATGGCCAAGGTCTGGCTCACTTTATCCCAAACTTCCTTAAACACCTCGTCGACGGAGCCAGTGGCATAAATAATGGGTAAATTTCGCTGTTTTGCTTCCCAGAGGTAGCCTGCCCGGACTCTTTCCAGGAATCCTTCATCGAGATTATCGAACCGCTCGGCGCTGTAACGCGTTTCGGTGCGTGCCTTGAGCTGTTCGACCGGCGCATCGAGAACCAACATTAAATCAGGCTGCATTTCGCCGACTGCAAAATCGATGATGTCATTGATACGTTTGTAGTCCTGCACGTCTCCGCGTCCATAATATTGGATTGCTAAGGTTGTGAGATAGCTCCGGTCGACGAGGCAGATGATGCCGTTATCGCGGGCTTCTCGTATGACCTCGAGTGACTGACTCCTTGCAGCATTGTATAAGAGTACCTCGGTCCTCGTATTCATTGGGTAGCGTGGATCTTGTGTGAGATGGCGAATGGCACGAGCGGTGAGGTCATTTTGACTTTCTGGTTCACGCATGACTTTCACGGGAATGCCGGCGGCCAAACCATCGTAGTTTTGCCGACACCTTCGGCTCCCTCGATGACGATATATTTGCCCGTCATATCGTCCTCACGTCTTCGTAGATGGGTAGCACGATGAGTTCAACTTTCGGCTCGTCAGTCATAGCTCATTCCCTTGATCTTCACAGGCATAGCTCTGGTGTCTTTGTAGGCCTGGGGTAACATGAGACTCGGAGACCAACTTTTTATGAGCAGCTCAAGATCAGATCCGGTCTGGTATTTGCCGCTGAAACCGCTGTCTCTTCCGGCGCCGTAGCTCCCATCGACCTCGCCGGTCTCATGAAAGACAATCTGGGCGATGCGTTCACCGACGGGTAGGACGACCATCTCGCGATTATTCAGGTTATATATCTCTAGTGTCAACCGGTTGATATATCCTGGGTCAATCCAGCCGGCATCAAAACAGACAGCGACGCCATTGCGGCCCCAACTGCTTCGGCTACGTACTTCGCAGGCACCAGGTGGCTTGATACCGAAGAACTCGTGCGTGTGTGCGAGGATGCGCTCGCCAGGCTTCAGCGCGATGACTGGGTGGTCGAGCGGGATGCCTTCAACGGGTTTGAAACCATTGAGGCTGGCCCATTCGCCGTGTGGCATAGCCTTGTAGGGGCCATCAAAGTAGCGCTCGACATCTTCGCGGTCAAAGGGGTTGTAGACGGTCCGCTCATTGGCTGGCTCGATACGGTAGAAATAATAGCCAAGCGTCACGTCGAGACTGGCGTGGCTGACGTGTTTGTCATTGAAAGGGTGACAGACGATGTGGTCATCGGCGATGGCCTGACGGATTTGTGTGTTACTGTAGACGCCCATAAGAAGCGTTTTCCTCCTATTACTTCACAAAAGCTCCCACCTGCCCTGCTGACTCCTATTGTACGTTTTCTCTAGTATCTACCGCAATACAGCCGGCACAATTTTACAACTGTGACGGCTGTAGAATACGAAACTTTTATTATTCGCTAAGCGAGACTTTGATGCTTGGACCCATCGTCGTGGTGACGTGGATAGTTTTGAGGTAATTACCTTTCAAGCTATTGGGCTTGTTGCTCTTAATGCTCTCCATGACGGCAGTTGCGTTCAAAAGCAGTTTTCCGCCGCCGAAGCTGACCTTACCGATGGCGAGGTGGACGATGCCGGTGCTATCGACACGGAACTCGACACGGCCGGCTTTGGCCTCTGATACGGCTTTATTCACATCGGTGGTTACAGTACCACTCTTGGGGTTCGGCATAAGTCCACGTGGACCAAGCAGACGGGCATATTTGCCGAGCTTTGCCATATTTGCCGGAGTTGATACTAGGACGTCGAAGTTGATCGTGCCCTTTTCGAGCTGTTTGGTAATAGTCTCGACACCACTGAGGTCTGCATTCTGTACATCGTCATCAGCGAATGCTGCGACACGGACGGTCTTGCCCGTACCCTGTGGTAGAACAAGATTTGCGCGGATGTTCTGGTCAGCCTGGCGTGGGTCAACGCCGAGGTTAACGTGAAGCTCGACGCTGGCGTCAAACTTGACGCTGCTGGTCTTAGTCGCTAGGTCTAGGGCTTCTTTCATGCTGTACAGTTTGCTTTGATCAATCTGCTCGGCAGCCTTGCGAAAACCTTTGCTGCGGCGCTCTAAGCGGCTACGAGTCGGTGTGACTGGTTGGACTGGCTTTGCAGCCTCATCGGTATTTTCCTCTTCGCGATGGAGCTGATGTTCGATTTTTTCGATTTTGGCTTCGGTCTCTTCAATAGCCTTGGCACTGCGTTTGCCAGCTTTGGCGGTTTTGGCTTCTCGTGCCGGTTCAATATCAGGTGATTCACCTGCGGTTTTGATAGCCTTGGTTATTTCTGCAATGGTGTTTTTGGATGTGACATCCAATTTGAGCTTTTTGGCTTCTTCGAGCAGCTCTAGTTTCGTTTTTGCCATAATTCTTCTCTCCTTTCGTGGTACATACGGCTTCTGGCCTCCCACAAATTAATTAAATGTTATGTTTATTCAGCCGTTTGGAAATTGTTTGTCGCTATATTTTTGGGCAAAATCGGGGTATTCATGACAATGTTCATTTCGCTCGAAAAGTTTTTTGACGTACTTAGCATTGTCGGAGTTGTGGGTCTCATCTATGTGCCGATTGATGTCGTCTAGTTTTAGTTCCCAGCTCGCATAATCTAACAGCTTTTCCGGCTCAACAGAAATTATTTCAGGAAATGCATCACCAAAAGCTAACGCACGGGTAATCTGATCAATTACTTCATCAAAATTAGGACTAATGCGTCCATGCTCAGTATTGGCCATTCTTTTAACCCTCGACCTCGACGCCCATACTTCGGGCGGTGCCGGCAACCATCTTCATGACGGCTTCAACATCGTCGGTGTTCATATCGTGTGCCTTTTCTTCTGCGATTTTGCGCAGGTCATTCTGGCTTAGTTTCTTAGCGATTTTCTCGCTGTTAGGGCGGCCCGAACCCTTCTGGATACCGAGAGCCGTACGGATACGGTCATCGGTCGGCTCGGCGACGACTCGGAAGGCCATAGTGCGATCTTCGTAGATAGTGATATGGGCGGTAACCATCTTGCCTTGCATATCTTTGGTGGCTTCGTTGAAAGGCTGGATAAAATCCATCATGTTCACGCCGTACTGACCGAGGGTCGATCCCACGGGTGGTGCAGCAGATGCTTGTCCGCCTTTAATTTTCATTTTTAGGTTTGCTTTGACGACTTTAGCCATCTTAAAATTCCTTTCGAACGGGATATTATGAGGTGTTTGAAGCTAACCTCGCCGTTCTCCTACCTTTAAGTAGTGCGTAACAGAGATAACTGTAGCAGATATTCGATGGTTTAACAATAGATGAATTTTATCGTAATTTCGATTTAGAAGGTAAATTCTGCACTTCAACAGGCATCGATTACATTTTTAATTTATTAATACCGGTACGCAAACTGGTTATGTGTACTATCCGCGTTCCAGATACGGCAGACCTCCATGTAATGTATGGAGCTGTCTTCGCTTTAATCGGAAGGCTACTATACGTATACGGTTCAGCAACACTCACGTTTCTGAGTGCAAAAGACTGCTAGACCCGCTTTACTTGTAGACTGTCGAGTTCGACAGGTGTTTCACGGCCAAACATATTGACAAGTACCTTAAGTTTACCCTTTTGTGGGTCGAGCTCGCTGACAGATCCATCGAAACCTTTGAACGGGCCGTCGATGATATTTACCACTTCGCCGATGGAGTAGTCTATCTTGTGCTTCGGCTGGTCGAGGCCCATACGCTTTTGAATTTTTTCTATTTCTTCCGTGTCGACTGGTGTTGGCTCGCTGCCAGTACCAACAAAACCAGTGACTGAAGGCGTGTTGCGAACGATGTACCAGGCGTCTTCGCTTAGTTTCATCTCCACGAGTACGTAGCCTTGGAATATTCGTTTTTCTACGATTTTCCGTTTGCCGTTTTTAATCTCGATCTGTTTTTCTTTCGGTACGAGTGCCTGAAAAATTTTATCTTTCATGTCGAGTGATTCGGCGCGCTGGCGAATGCTCTCTGCTACCTTTTCCTCATAGCCACTATAGGTGTGGATGGCATACCATTGTTTGCTGGTATCGTAACGTTTGCTGGTGCTCATGTATAGTTTAACTCCTTATTTCAGCAAGAACTGTTTAAATACTTTGTCTAATCCGTAGTCGATAATCGTGACGAATATTCCGAAAACGATTGAAAATATGATGACAGCTGTCGTTAGACGGACGCTTTCACGAAAAGTTGGCCAGGTAACGCTGCTTAATTCTTTCCAGCTGTCACGTAAATATCTGGCTCCAATTATGCGGCCGAAAAAACGTATTAAGCGCAAGTTTGCAAACCAACGGATAATATGGCCAATGTGTTTAAGCGGAAACTGATGCGTGAGCCAGACAAGTCCTCGTCCTAGAAAACGAATGGGCAAGAAAAACCCGCCAAAAAATGCTTTCAGTAGGCTGTCATTAGAAGTTTCTGCTGTTGCAGATTGCAGTTTTTTCTTCGCCACCTTCTACCTTTCGAATTAATCCAGTATTCAATCCACTAAAAAAGCCTACATAAATTAGTAGGCGACTATGTCAAGCATACAGAGGTTAGAATATTTAGTCAAGAATATTAAAGCCGAAAATATCGTCTGGCACAACCGTCGTGATATTAAGACCAAGCTCGTGCAGCGCGAGGTAGGATGATATAGTAGAAGCATGCAAAAGTGGATAGGGCTATGGTTTTTGACGAGCCTGCTTGAGTTAACGGTATATGTATTCATTACGAGCAGGTCCGAAAAAACGACCCTCGGTCGGATACTTGTATATGGGTCGCTTGGATTGCTCGTTTTCACAAGCACAACTATTCTTCTCATTTTAGATTGGCATATGTGGATCATACCTTGGCTTTTCGGGTTGTATCGTCTCGTCAATATCGCTCGAGCGGGCTATCAGCGTCTACAAATCGATCGGCTTAAAACAGGTAGTATACGGGCATTATCTTGGCTGTTGGTTGCACAGGTCGTATTCGCGATAACCATATGGGTTATCCGACGATATGATTTACAGTTCGCTTCCATCGCAACCCTTGCAGCTGTACAGCTATTCGTTGCACTTAGTTTGCTAAGAGCAACCCTACAGACGTGGCAGTATACGGAACCGTCGAAAGCTGGTGCAGCAAATCTCACTGATAAGGAATTACCCTCTCTTTCGGTTCTCATCCCCGCCCGCAACGAGACAGATTCGCTTGAAGCATGTCTGCAAAGCCTCATTGCCAGTGATTACCCGAAGCTGGAGATTATTGCTCTAGATGATTGCTCTAATGACAGACGAACTCCGGAAATCATTAGACAATTTGCGCATGACGGTGTGCGATTTATCGAAGGAAAAGAACCGAATGAGCATTGGCTTGCTAAAACGTATGCGTACAAAACGCTCGCAGAAGAAGCGAGCGGTGACATATTGTTATTTTGCGGTGTCGACGTGCTCTTTGAACCTCAAACCGTACGCCAGCTTGTCGAAATGATGATAGCTGAAAAGCGTGACATGATGAGCGTGCTGCCGCAGCGGCTTCCCGAAGAAAAACGTCGCTTTTCACTCCTTCAACCGATGCGATACTATTGGGAAGTGTGCTTTCCTCGCCGACTATTTAAACGCCCACCGGTCCTCAGCACTAGCTGGCTAATTAGGAGCCAAGCGCTTAAAGACTATGGCGGCTTTGAAGCTGTCTCGCACGCAATTACTCCAGAAGCACACCTTGCTAAAAAGGCCGTCATCGCTGACGCCTATACGTTTGTGCGTAGTACTAAGCAGCTGCCTCTGTACAGTACTAAATCTATCGACGCACAGTATGACACTATGATTCGGGTCCGCTACCCCCAACTGCACAGACGTCTAGAAATGGTTGCGCTGTCAGCTTTATTTGAAATAATATTTTTGCTTGGACCGTTCATTGGTCTGGCTCTGACGCCATTCCTCCACAATAAACTTGCCTTTGGACTGATGTGGCTTACAGCCGTGCTATGCATGGTCATCATGTATGCGCTCGTTGCGGTGCAGACAAGGCTGAATAATCCTATTGTTGGAGTTTTGAGTACACCAATCGCTTTCATAGTTGATACAGTAATGCTTCACAATTCCATGCTGAAGTATGAATTCGGCTCAGTCATATGGAAAGGACGCAATATATGCTTATCAGTTATGCACGTATATCCAAAATTGCCACCGCTTCCAAAGGAGAATCGCGTAACCGCAAATTCTAGCGTTCAGTAATAGTTGGCACAAAAATCGTAAATACGGAACCCTCGTTCAAGGTGCTTTCAACACTTATCTCAGCATGCAATAGATGTGCCAATTTCACGGTGACGTAGAGCCCCAGACCAGTTCCGCTGGTGCCCCGTGTTCTGAAGTCCTCAGACCTAAAAAACTTATCGAAGATTCGTTCCTTGTCACTTTTGCTTATACCGATGCCCGTATCAGATATGGTAAACACGACGCCTCCAGGGGCTGGCTTTGCGCCGATAACGATACTTCCCTTTTCGGTGTACTTAAGCGCGTTTGTGATGAAGTTCTGAAGTATCTCGCGTACGTATAGCTTTCCAGAGTGAATTGTTTCAAGCTGAGGATCAGTATCGCCCCTGAGTGCAAGTTTTTTTGCGCTCGCTTCATCTTTGTAACTTGCGATAAGATCATTGACGAGAGTATGCGGGTTGATAGCTTCCACCTCGAACGTCAATTTACCCCTTTCTGCGCGACTCAGCGTGGCAAGGTCATTTATCATGCCCGAAAGAAATACGATTTGTTCATGAGCAACCCGAAGCGCTTCCTTGATCTGATCATTACTGGTAGTCTTATCTGCCATAAATTGAGCATTGCTCAAGCTTCCCTCGGCGATAGCTATAGGCGTGCGGAGCTCGTGGCTGACGACGCTGATGAATTCATCACGCTCTTCTTCGAGCGATTTTTCGTGCGTAATGTCTCGAAGCAGTATCACGTAACCACTATCGCCGCCCTTGCCGTAACCGAGTTTGACAGGCGCAATAGAGACATAGATATTTGATTTACTGCCATCATCGTACTGCGTTAGCAGATCACGGGTTGAAGTCGCTATCTTGGTTTTTTTGATTAGGCTACGTATATCGACGATTTGTCCGTTTTTGTCGTACAAATGAAGAATATGGCTCAGCGGTAGTCCCTCAAGGCTTGAGTTTGCATCAAGGATATTCAGTGCGGCGCCGTTATATAACACGACCTTCACATTGTCATCAACAGCGATAACCCCGTCGGCCATACTGCCTATAAGACTATTGAGCCGTTCATGCTCAAGCGCAATGTTTGCTTTGGCTTCGTCACCGTCCGTTGCTTTAACCATATAGTACTAGTATGCCATAAGCGGTATGAAAGCTGTAGGGACTAATTAGGAAGAACGGTAAGTGGTTCGTTTTGACGCAGCATGGGTTGGTATTGTCGCATTTGTTTACGGATATCATCTACGCTTGGCAATACCAGCTTCATCAGAGCCCAAAAAGCTGGCCCGTGATGGAGGTGTTTAGTATGGGTAAGCTCATGCAACAGCACATAATCTATGCACTCCCAGGGTAACTCCATGAGGAAGTAGTTCAGGACGATATGTTGTTTGCTATCACAGCTGCCCCAACGGCGCTTGAGCTGTTTCGTGGAGACGCCTGAGTATGTAAAACCGTGCTTATCTGCCAACCCCGCTAAACGCGCGGGGAGCACCAAGTCGGCCTCCTTTTTCAGTGCTTTTTTGGCTCCCTCAAGTGCTCGGGCTTGAATGGTTTCATCAAATATGTCCGTGCTTTCATGAATCTGGACGGTTATTTTGGTCGCTGCGATCCTTGTCTTGACCATAGTTGGTGTTCTGACTACCATAAAGTGTAAAGTGTGCATGCGGCCAATTCTGTCACCATCACCTAATAACCGCCTTGGTGCGATATTTTCACGCTGACGTCGAATCCAGCCCTTCTGTTGGGCTACAAAGGCCGTGCCTGCCGCATATGGCATCCACGTCGGCATCGATACGCGAGCACCATCCGGCGTTAGAGTTATCCGTATGTGTTTACTCCTGCTCGACTTGACCAGCTGGACTTTGCCAACACCTGGTATGTCAACTATTTTTTGAGACATTAGCGAATAATAACGTTTCGTCGGGACATATCAACTCTACCCGCGGCGGGCATCGGAACATTATTAACCAGACCGGGTTTGCTAACTTGGTTGGCTCCTTGTGGCTCACTGATGAGACTCCGCTCTCTCAACGTTCTAAAAAATGCATTACGCTGTGTCGCGAAAACGTGCTTGCCGCTAAGTACGATGTGTCTTTCAATAATCTCGGGATTCTGCATACCCCCTATCATTTGTCGAAAAATATCGGGGGTCATTTCTTGTGCATAGTGATCATCGTGTTTGCGTCTATCGCGTCGAGCCGCGCGGTTAAAGGCGCTATCGGGGTCAACCTGCAACCATAAGAGTACGGTTTCTGCACCAACCTTCGTAGCCAGATTTCGTAGTGCTCGCCGGTGAGCTGTACGCATAGCATTGGTATCAAAAATGACGCTTACTCCAGCTTTAAGGAACTCTGTTGTCATGTAGGTCATTAGACTTGCCACGATGTGGTTTTCTTCTTTGCTGTAGGTTGGATTTTCGAAAAGTTCAGCACGAATACGATCGCCCTCGACATGGGCCACAGCTAATTGTTCGCCGATTTGACGAGAAAAGGCAGTTTTACCAGAACCAGGTAGGCCATAGAGTAGCACTAAAAGAGGTTTGGTTGATTGCATCTTTGCCATACGTACTTAATGTATAACAAATATTACGGTTCGTTACAACTTAAAAGGGGCGTTTTAGGCCCGTGATATGCAAAAATACCCGTCAGTTGACAGGTATTTTATTTCACTTCTTTGGTGGGTGATGAGGGATTCGAACCCCCGACCCTCTCGGTGTAAACGAGATGCTCTAGCCAACTGAGCTAATCACCCAAATCAATACAAAAAAGCTTGTTCTATGGATTAACTTCATGTTATTGGTGCGGACGAGAGGACTTGAACCTCCACCCCTTGCGGGACTACCACCTCAAAGTAGCGCGTCTACCAATTCCGCCACGTCCGCTCGATGATGTTAAATAACTACGTAATGGTATCTGTTTTTGTGTAAAAACTCAAGCTCTAGTTTTGCTTCTATAAGCTTGCCCGCGTTTGTAAGCGCGTCGAAAAGTGGGGTCTCGCACAATGCGCCGTTCCGTGTATGAGCTAAAGCCGTGGAATGCAACAAGAGCCCACACGATATTCAGAACAATCGAAACATAGGCATGTTTATTCAAGGCATAAAATATCAGGAGTATCGCGGCAACGAAATTATCTAGTTCATACCAAGCGGAAGTCGCTTTCCAGTAACCAGTACTTACTCTCCAGAATGCGAATAGGAGCACTGCTCCGCCGATGATACCTATATAGTCTATCGGTTGGACGTGCATTGATTAGCTTCGAGGCATGTGGTTATAGAGGTGGTTTAAAGAGTAGTGTTCTCTCATAAGCGTTTTTATGTCATCTATTTTGACATTGACTTTCACTCCAGGATTGAGGATGTTGTACGGGTCAAAAATGCTCTTAACTTTCCCTATGAGTACCGTAGCTTCTGCTCCATAAACTTTCTCAAGGTAAGGTGCGCGCAATCTGCCGTCACCATGCTGGCTACTAGTAGTCCCGCCCAGGCTCGTTACAAGGCTATAGTAAGTATCTAGCAACCGCATCGCCCTCTGGCGGTCTCCCAATGATGCCAGGTCAATGAATGGGTGGATATGCAAGGAGCCGTCACCGGCGTGTCCCCACATTGCAAGTTGTAACTGCTCTTGAGCAAACAGTTTCGTGACACCACCAATAAGCTCTCCCAGGCGGTCGAGTGGCACAGCACAATCATCAATAAGGGGGATAGCTTTTAGCTGCTTTTCGCTGTGGCTAAGGAAACTAGACGTCGCGTGGCGGACTTTCCATAACCGAGCCTGTGAATCGAAGTTCGTTTCCGTCTGATATGACTGTGCTAGACGAGACAATATTGATTTAGCTTTTTTGACTGCTTTCTTTCGTTGACGTTCGCTGGCATCATCGTATTCGACGAGCAACATAAAGCGAGGATATGGCTTTTTCAGACTGCCCTTTAGCTGATTCGGGTTGAGGCGATCAATAAACTCCAACAAGTTGCCATCGACGAGTTCGAGCACGCTGGGTAAACGATCTTGGTGGCGCAGATCCTGTATCGCCTCTGTAACTGAATTTACGCTATCAAATCCAGCGAGGAAAAGGGTTGTATCTGGATTGTACGGCTCTGTCGCTATGGTTATTTCGCTGATGATGCCTAATGTCCCTTGACTACCGACGAATAGAGGCGTGAGGTCGAAGCTGCCATCATTGTGTTTTACATCGGAAATGTTATAGCCAGCAGTGTTTTTGGCTACATCAAGTTTCATGTTGTGAACTAGCGTTTTATTCTCTTCAATCATAGTATCAAGTGACCGATATATCTCGCCTTCAAATGTAGTGATGCCTAACTTTTTATTGAGCTCTCGCTTGTTAAGGCGCTTGGTAACGATAACCTCTCCATTTGCGAGAACGACTCGGAGGCTTTGGACAAAATCTTTTGTTGGGCCATATTTAACGCCCTTCTCGCCGCTTGCGTTGTTCGCCACCGCTCCACCTATGGTTGAATACTCTAAGCTTGCAGGATAAGGAGGAAGGAACCGCTCGTGCGTTTGAAGAGTTTGTTGCAGCCTGCCGTAGTTAAGACCTGGTTCCACGGTGACTTCGCCAGATTTTGCATCAAGCTGTATGATACGGTTCATATGGGCAGGAAAGGCCAGTATGATACCACTGCCGAGGGCTGCCCCGCTAAAATCTGTTCCTGCCCCGCGTGCAGTTATGGGTATGATGCGGTTGCGTTCGGCTAGCTGCCATGAGAAACGAGCAGTTTTACGTACATCATGTTCGTTTCTTGGGTACACGACGAGACTTGGTGTCACCGAGAAAATGCTATTATCAGTCGAAAAAAATCTTCTGGCGTCAGCACTCGTAGTGACCTCGCCCAGTAAGTGTTCCTGCAAATAGTGCGCAACTTTACTCATTATCTGTCGTACCCTCCGAGATTTTCATATCTGCTAGTTATGATAGCATAATCAGAATTGGCTACACCACTGATATTCGCTATTACTCGCATACAAAGTGTGAAAACCCTGAAATATTATTCTCTGCCCCTTTGGCAAGCTTGAAATTGAGTCCAAAAACAGATATGATAGCGATGCTACAAGAAACGTATACTAATACGTAATGGTAGATATGCACAGCACTTAAAATCCTGGATGCCGCGGTGGCGGAATTGGTAGACGCGCTAGTTTCAGGTACTAGTGGACGCAAGTTCATGGAGGTTCAAGTCCTCTCCGCGGCACCAAGACTTTATAGTGCTGAACACATTAGCTCATACTACGACACGACCTAGTTAAAGGGTCATAGTATATAACTTCTTATTTTGGATATCGTCACACTTTAGTTGTGCGTAACACGCGTGACGTGAATGCTCCACTGCGTGATGTAATTATATCGGTCGACATCAGTATTAATTATATGTTCGGTGAGTCCCTGCACCGTCCCTCTGGTGTAATAGTTGATCTGCGGAGAATACAGTCCAATAGCGGGAGCGTCCTGTTGCCAGGCTTTTAGAAATGGTTTGTATTTCAGGGCGCGTATAGCCGGATCCTGTCGTGTTCTACCGGCTTCAAGGGAATTATCGGCAGTGGAAGATTTGTACTCAGAAAAATTCAAGTGATTCGTTCGAGGGTCGGCTTGGCTGCTGTCCCAGTACGCAAATACGTCAGGATCGGGGCCTATAGATATACCTCGGAGAAGTATGTCGTATAGATGCAACTCCAGAGTCGTCTGTAGATCCAACGGTTGCTGAAACTCTACCGTAAGATCTACCCCGATATTTTTCCACTGCTTTTTAAGCTGACTACCTATTGCGTGATTGTCTAGGGTGTCTTCAGCGTACATGCGGAATGTCAGCGCTACACCGTTTTTGCTTCGTATGCCGTTGGAACCCATTACCCACCCAGCTTGGTCGAGTAGCTTTACGGCTTCCGCAGGATTATACAGTGGCTGTTCATAGGCTGGATCGTATGCGGATTGACTTATTAGTATGGGTTCCCGGACGAGTTTGAGGTTGCCGCCTATGGCTGCAATGATGCTGCTTCTTGAGGTGCCATATACAAGTGCTTGTCGGACAGGTGCCTCGGCGAGCGGACCCGCCGACATTCTAAAGAACACCATGACGGCCGCAGTGGTTGGAAAGTTGTAGGCGTTGACAGTTTTATCTTTCTTGATATTTTTCGGTATATTTTTGAGCCCCGCCATAGCGTTCACGTCTCGATTCTTGAACGCTTTTATGAGGTCATCCTCTGTCTCGTAGGTGTGAAATACGAAGCTATTGAGGTGCGGCCTGTCGCCATGGTAATCCGTATTTGCCTTGAGCGCGATGAGGGCAGTTGTTTTACCAGAACCCGAAATGCTACCGAGCTGCAATGCGTCCCACTTGAATGGACCTGAACCAACTGGCTTTGTTGTATTGAAATTATTTGCTCGTAGCTCTGACGCAGGTATGTGCTCCATGATGTGTTTCGGTAGGATACCCATAGTCAAACTATATGGGAAGGCGCTCAACGCGCTCGATAGGTTGAAGCCTATCGTTTTTGAATCAATCTTGCGTACAACGATGCCTTGCCAACTTGCGAAATACGGTGAGTGAACATCCGGGTTCTGAATGAGATGAAAGGTGAAAACGACATCGTCAGCTGTAAGCTTATGGCCATCCTGCCATTTCAAATTAGGTTTGAGTTCGACTGCGTAGGTTTTGCCATCTTCGCTAATGGTGTAACCCCTTGCCAGGTTACCAACAAGTTGGTTCTTATCGTTATACGTAAATAGCCCGTCATACAACAGTTTAGAAATACTGGCGTCAACCTCACCTGATGCATATATAGGATTTGAGGTGCTATACGTACCGACAATACCTTCGTTGTACACCCCCCCGTAAGCCGGTCGATCAATCTGAAAAAGGCTATTGAGGTTCAATATCTGCAATAAACTCGATGCTATCAGCAAAATGATAAGTAAAAGCCATCCAATAGTGAAGCGTTTGACCCGTGCAAGACGTCCGAACCTTCCAACCAGATCCTTCTGGAAATGCTCATCTAGTTGTTGCGTGGCAGCTTCAGCTTGTTGTTGTCGATGCCTCATGTTTCGACGTAAACGAAGTTTTGCTGGGCGGTTCAATATAGACATACAACGTATAATATGCTAGCGCTAGTATATGCGCTTCGCTACCCGACGATTACTCCTAGAAGTAACGCAAGTATGAAAACAATAGCTGAAATGATAGTTAGCTGGTAGATTGTTTTATCTGTACCGCGCCGTTCTGTATTAACATCACCACTACTACCTATGCCGGCACCTAAGCTCGCCCCGCGTGTTTGAACGAGAATGAGTAGTGTCATAAATAACATAGAACCTATTGCGACGTAATTGTATATGCTCAGCATTTCTTATATTCCTCTCTGCCTGTCATTTTGTTTCCAGTATAGCGGTCACGAGGTAATTTACCAAACCTATGATAATACCAGTCAGTACTGCCGCACCAAAATTCGTAATATGCAGAGGGGTGTACAATTTGCTAGCTATATAAACTGTCAGCCCGTTTATGACAAGCATGAAAAGACCCATCGTAAGTAAAATTGCCGGAACGCTTAGCACGACGAGGATTGGTTTCAAAATCGCGTTCAGAAAAGCTAGAACAGCACCAGCGATGATAACAACACCAAGACGATTATCGTAGCTCACGTTGCCTATTAGTCCAGCGGCTATCCAAAGCCCTAGCGCGTTGATGAACCATCGTAGCATGAAGCGGTACATAAAACCCCGCTTTACTGTTTCACTCATGTAGTACTAAACCCCATAGCGCTCATGATTATAGCGTGAAGCCATCGTGGCTGCAATCTCCACCAAGCACCCTGTTCCCTGTTTTCGTTATAATCACATCATCCTCAAGACGAACGCCAAGTCCTTCCTCAGGTACGTATATGCCAGGCTCGCACGTCAAAACGGTGTTCTCTTGCAGCGGCTGATGGTAATCACCTACGTCGTGCACATCGAGCCCCAGATAGTGTCCCGTTGCATGTGGATAATACTTCCTGATGCCGTCACGATCACCCTTATTCGTTATGAGCCCTAATGTTACGAGAGAGTTTCCCATCTCTTTCAAAGCAAAGCCTTCGTACTCACGAGGCAAAATCCCAGGGCGAAGCCGATTGAGTACCGCCATTTGTATGCGTCGTACCTCTTGTACTACGGCTGCCTGGCGTCTCGTAAGTTCTCTTGACGAAAGCGTTCGCGTAATGTCGGCGGCGTAATGCTCAACTTCAGCGCCAACATCAAGAACGATAAGAGACCCGGACTTTAGTACAGTGTTATTCCTAACAGAATGTAGCGTTGTAGCATTTTTGCCACCTGCAACTATGGGCGCATAGGCATGGCCCGATGCACCTCTTGAGCGAAAACCTGCTGTTATCGCAGCCTCTAGTTCATATTCATTAGAAAAATTCATAAGTTCAGATTCATGTCGTAGCGTATTGATAGTCTCTTTTGTAATTGTGACAGCGTGTTCTAACGCCTTGATTTCGGGGGTCTGCTTAATTACCCGCAAGGCGCCGATCTCAGTATGCACGTCCAGGGTTGTGATGTTACCCAGGTTTCGCTTGAGACGATTCAGCATTGCCCGCGGGGCTGGGTTGGTATACATAACGTGAGAACGGTTGTAAGCTGGTTCTGGCAAGAGGGTATAAATGTGTGTAACCTTTCGAAAAGAAATTTTTATATGTTCCCAGCCTTCTTTTGAGTAATAAATCTGTTTTATGCCTGATCTTTTACGAATGAGGTTGATATCGATCGCGCCATCAAAGATATCTTTTACTAGGCTTTGAGTTGGTATAATAAGGAACTCATCATTTTTCGTCATGACAAGTGTAATGTCGGGCTCATCTAAACCTGTAAGGTACCAAAAATTACTTTCTTGCTTGAACGGGAATGAAGTGTCGTTAGTTATTTGCAATACACCATTGGCACCCAATACTATCGGATAGTCTTGGGGAAGTTTTGCGCGAAGACGTTGTCGGTTGCCTTGGAAAAAGCCGCTGCTGAAGTGAGATTTCATAATACAGCAGCCAGTATAACATCAACCATAAGATTACCCTGGCTATCACGTGGGTCTACCACGTTCGGGTCAATCTCCACCATAAACTGGGCCCTGAGGCCGGGTGGGTAATCTCGAGATCTGAAGTCGCCGAGATGCTTCCGGCTGTGATACTGACACTCCCTACAGTGCCTATCAGCGTACCCTTGGTCGGCTGTAATGAATGAGAAAGATGCATAAAAGTTTCCTTCCAGCGTATGAGGTGGACTCTATCCTTTACGACAACCGGGGTTTTGGAGCCCCAGGCGGTGGTTAGAACGCCGACCTTTTGATTCGCGTCCAAGTAATTTTCATTACTAAAGCCGGTTGCCCCGCTCCTAGCTAATGTTTCTCCGCTTGCGAGGGCTTGTTGTAGATTGGCCGCGCCCATGACTGCTCCGGTCAGATATATTTTTGTATTACCAACCTGCGTTTCCGCGGAATACAGAAAGGCACCTTGGTTCTGATCATTGTTCCCAGTTTTGATACCTGTGATAAACCTGTCTTTCAAGCTAGAATTATAGTTTGTTACTTCGCCCGCAAAGGGTAACACCGCACTACTCTGGCTCACTATTTCCGTAAGAACGGGCTGGCGATGTGCGATGAGTCCGAGCCGAGCTAAGTCCGAGGCCGTACTACGCGTCGAAGGGTCTAGGCCGCTTGCATCAGTACCGATGGCCGTACTCGTGAGGCCTTGTCGTGCAACATAATCTGTTGCGTAAGCACGATATGCTTGCAAATTGCCGAAAGACCAGATAGCAAGTGTATCGGCTATATTATTTGCAGATGGCAACAACATTGCCTGCAAGGCTTGGTACTCAGTGATTTGTTCTCCGGCCTCAACATATAGTCGTGAACCACCCTCAGCAACTTGTATTCGATAGAGTTCGGCGTCCGCTTCGGTAAGCGTTAAAGTCGGACCAGTCTCGCCGTGGTTTAATGGATGTTTTTCAAGTACGCAGAGCGCTGTAATGACCTTGGCTATGCTAGCGGTAGCCAGCGATGCTTGTGATCCATGTGTCGCGAGTATGCCATAGCCACTTGCTGCTACTGATGCTTGGCCATATGCCGGCCAATTGAGCGCGACAGGAAAAGATGCCGGAGTTTTCGGTAACTGCAATGCTACAGATGCGTTCGGCAAAGGGCGCGCCAAGTTTATAACTAACGAGACCAATAATAAGATACTGACTCCGTATCCTATAAATTGTCGTTTATGTGATACGCGTCTGACAGCTCTACCCGAAGGAACATTGACAACTCTCATACGGTTTATCATATCATTTCTCGAGCGCTATACGCCGCGTCACAAGTACGCTATAATTTAGACAGATAATTCAAGGAGGAGAAAGTCATGGGGATCACACTTATAATTATCGGAGTTGTCGTACTCCTCGTCATCGTTATGGCGACAATGTACAACGGGCTGGTACGTCTCAACATACGCGCAGCTGAAGCATGGAGCGATATCACTGTACAGCTGAAAAGAAGAGCTGATCTTATCCCGAATCTCGTAAACACGGTCAAGGGTTACGCCAAGCACGAGAGCGGCGTATTCACCGCTGTTACTGCGGCTCGAGCCCAAACAATAAGTGCCAGTTCAGCTGGTCCGGCCGCTACGGCTAAGGCAGAGGGAGAGTTCCAGCAAGCGCTTAAAAGTCTTTTCGCAGTCGCCGAGGCGTATCCAGATCTCAAGGCTTCGACAAACTTCCAACAGCTCCAGTCCGAGCTCACCGACACAGAGGATAAAATACAAGCATCGCGTCGGTTCTATAACGCCAATGTACGCGATTTCAATACGAAACGAAAAATATTCCCTACTAGTCTATTTGCAAACATGCTCGGTTTTACTAAGGACAAAGAATTCTTCGATGTCGACGAAGCAGAAGCTGCAACTATCCAAAAGCCCGTTGACGTTCAGTTTTAAGGGGCCAATAACTGGCATCGGATAACTTATGTATAGTGATATAGCAAAAAATAAACGTAAATCTTGGTTCATGATTGTCCTTTTCGTCATACTTGTTGGTCTACTGAGCTATCTGCTATCACTGATGTACAACAGCCCTAGCCTTGCGATCAGTGGTCTCGTCTTCGCCGTCACCTATGCCGCCACCGTGTATTACTCAGGCATGCGTATGAGTCTAGCTGTTAACTCAGCACGCGAGATAAAGAAAGCAGATAATCCCCGCCTATGGAGAATAGTTGAAAACCTGTCAATTACGGATGGGCTACCAATGCCGAGAGTATTCATCATGGATGATCCAGCTCCGAATGCTTTTGCAACTGGCAGGAATCCTGACCATGCTGCAGTATGCGTGACTGTCGGGCTTCTCGCTACAATGGACGACAATGAACTCGAGGGTGTACTTGCCCACGAAATGGGTCATGTAAAGAATTTCGATATCAGGGTCAGCATGATTGCTTTTGCGCTTAGCGCAGTTGTTTCAGTTCTGGCTGATTTCATCCTGCGTATGACCTGGTTTAGGGACCGCGACAGCAATAACAATAATTCAGTCTTCATGATAATCGGTGTTGTGGCTGCTATCGTTGCCCCACTGGTTGCGGTGCTCATACAGATGGCTGTATCCCGTAAGCGCGAATATCTAGCCGATGCCACCGGAGCACTGACAACCCGCTATCCAGAAGGTCTGGCTAGCGCTCTCGAGAAAATCTCTCAGACTGGCAGTACCCTGCGTAGACAAAACACCGCAACAGCCCATCTCTTCTTCGCAAACCCACTGAAGAAGGGAGGGTTAACTTCCCTGTTCTCGACCCACCCGCCTATCCAAGACCGTATCGCGCGCCTCAGGAGCATGAATCTCCATGTCTAAGGCTACGAGTACAAGCAATAAGTCCGCACCAAATAAAACATCGAAATCATCACGGAGCCGGCCAAGACGCTTGGCAACCCAGAGGCGGATCTGGCGCAAGCCATCAACGTGGGTATTGCCACTACCAAAACCTTCATATGCACCATTACCAAAAGCAAGATTATTGTTTATGACGAGCTTTAAAGTGCTTTGGAAACAAAAAAAACTGTTCGTCACAATCACAATAGTTTACATCGTGCTAAGTTTGATATTCGTACGGAGCATTTCTGATTCTCAGGGTCTAGGCGCTATTAGGGACGCACTCAACAGCACTAAATTACTTAGTATTGCAGTGCAGCTCAGTTATCTTTTCAGCTCTGTTTCAAGCAGTAGCAATACAAACGGAACAGTATATCTGGTCTTACTGCTTATCGTCATCAGTCTGGCGATAATATGGGCGCTGCGTCAAATGCAGGGGAAGAATCCCGTATCTGCCAAGCAGTCCTTTTATGTTGGAATGACTCCTTTCGTACCCTTTGTTCTCGTGATATTAGTTATTAATATTCAGATGCTGCCGATGACTATTGGTGGCTTCTTATATAACGCATTTGTTGTAGGCGGGATAGCTACTACTGGGTTAGAGCAGTTTAGTGCTGTCGCTATAGTCCTTGCACTAATTCTATGGTCCATGTATATGGTGTGTGCTTCAATTTTTGCGTTATACATAGTGACTCTACCTGGCATGACGCCACTTCGTGCACTTAAAAGCGCAAAAAAACTTGTGTATAAACGCCGCCTATTGCTGTGGCGTAAATTATTGTTTATGCCCATCACTGTCACACTTTTTGTAAGCCTTTTCGAGATCCCAGTAATCGCTTTCGCAACAGTGTTTGCTCCTTGGACATTCCTTGTATTATCGGCGTTGGCGCTTCCATTTGCTCACACGTATGTTTATTCACTGTACCGGGAGATGTTGATCAGTGAGTGATATCCACGATAGAGTTCATAAATTGCGCGAGCTCATTGATAACTATCGTTATCACTATCATGTGCTTGACGAGTCAATCATGAGCGAGGCGGCAGCTGATAGTCTAAAACATGAACTCTCACAGCTTGAAGAGGCTCACCCTGAACTCATAACTCCAGATAGCCCAACGCAGCGTGTGGCGGGCGTGGCACTCGATAAGTTTCAGAAGGTAACTCACCACATACCGATGATTAGCCTGAATGACGTGTTTGATCGTAGCGAAGTCGAAGCTTGGATAACACGTATCGACAAATTGTTACCAACAGACGATCGTGAGTTCTTTTGTGACGTCAAGATGGATGGTTTCGCCTGCGCTCTCATTTATGAAGATGGGATCCTTGTTCGAGCCGTGACACGCGGGGATAGTCGTGTCGGCGAAGATGTGACCATGAACGTACGGACGATTCAAAATGTACCTCTCAGGCTGCGCCACGATAAGAAGTACGCCTCCTTTCTGAAAGGACGAACTGAAATTCGCGGTGAAATCATCATGACCAAGGCGGCATTTGACGTATTGAATGAGAGACAAAAAGCTATTGGTAAACCTGCCTTTGCCAACCCACGGAATCTCGCAGCAGGGACCATTAGACAGCTGAACCCGAATCTAGTATCCGAACGACCCCTTAGCTTTCACGGCTATGATCTGCTGCGTGATAACCCCGAGGAAGTTCCTACATATCAGTATGCTTATGCAGCGATGCGTGCCCTAGGTGTCTTAAATAACGTAGAGGCGACGGTGTTGCATACACTTGACGCTGTCATGAAATACGTTGACAAATGGCAAACCGCGCGTGATTACTTACCATTCAAAACAGACGGACTTGTCATAAAGGTTAATGACAGAACTCGTTATGGCGAGCTTGGTACGGTCGGTAAAACACCGCGTGGTGCGGTCGCCTACAAATATGCCGCGGAAGAGGCGACGACCATCGTTAAGGATATCGTCATATCCATTGGTCGGACGGGTGCCGCTACTCCAGTAGCTGTGTTTGATCCTGTGCAAGTTGCAGGTACGACAGTGCAGCATGCCAGTCTTCATAATGCAGATGAGATTGCTCGACTAGACATACGCCGTGGCGATACGGTCATCATATATAAAGCCGGTGATATTATTCCGCAAGTAGAATCTGTACTCACGGAGCTTCGACCGTCAGAAACAAAACCTATTGACTTTGAGTCAGAGTTAAAGCGACAGTATCCAGAACTGGAGTTCGAGCGTTCTGATAGCGAAGTAGTATATCGCGTGAAGGGCTTAACCGGATCATTGATACTGAAGCGTTCGTTAGAGCACTTCGCCTCCAAGGGCGCGCTCGATATTGACACCCTCGGTGAAAAGAATGTCGTCGCACTCGTCGACGCTGGTTATATTGAAGATTTAGCAGATATTTTCAGACTCACGAAAGAACAATTGCTCAAACTCGACCGCTTCGCTGACATATCAGCCCAAAAGCTAATCAACGCCATTGCCCAGAAAATAACACCGCCTCTGGACCGTTTCGTCTACGGTCTCGGCATCCGCCACGTTGGGATACAGACTGCCATCGACCTCGTGGGAGCTTTTGGTTCACTCGACGCTTTGTTACGAGCCACGATTGATGAGCTTAAAGCTGTCGATGGTGTTGGCATAATCGTAGCTGAGTCTGTAGCAGCGTGGTCCGCCGATGAAGATAACTCGGCTATGCTCGATAAGTTTGCTACTCTCGGCGTAAGACCTTATTTTGAAAAAAGATTTGGTAAGTTTGAGGGTAAAAGTTTTGTCGTCACTGGCACACTCGAGTCTATGGGACGCGACCAAGCTGCTGAACGAATCAGAGCGCTTGGGGGCACATTCCAGACGGCCGTCGCTAGAGGTACAACCTACCTGGTGGCTGGTAAAAATACTGGTGCGAGCAAGCTCCAAAAAGCACAGCAATACGATACAACCGTACTCAATGAAGCTGAGTTTATTCGAATAGTGCAGCCATGAGACAGATCACTTTTATCACTGGCAACCAAAATAAAGTAGATCACCTGGCCCGCCTTCTTGATATGCCGATTAAGCATCAGCAGCTTGAGCTCGATGAAATTCAATCCGTTGACCCCAGGGTAGTTACTGAGCATAAAGTACGGCAAGCGTTCGAGGCTCTTAATAAACCTGTGCTCGTTGATGATGTCGCTATGGGTCTTGACGAGTTAGGAGGCTTGCCAGGTCCGTTCATTAAGTATTTCGTAGAAATGAAGAACGGTCTCGAACAAATCTGCCGCATGGTTGACGGTCTAGCGAACCGCCGAGCTGCCGCTACTGCCACCATCGGGTATTACGATGGTATCGAGCTCCGCATATTTAAAGGTGAGATTGTAGGGGAAATTGCAGATCATCCACGTACTTCGAACACCATGAGCTATGGTTGGGACTCAATATTTTGTCCAGATGGATACGGTGGTAAAACGCGTGCCGAACTCACGAAGCCAGAATATGACGTAGTATATTTACAGATTCGCCCCATTACTGAACTTAGATTGTTCCTGAAGTCTCTATGAACAGAAATGTGTCGACTCGGTTCTACTGTTTTTCTCCGCCGGTTATGATCGCGACCTTCATCATCGAGATAGCGTTGTCTATCTGGGCTTTGTGGCGTTATCGCCAAACACGGCTTGTACAGCTGGTTGCCGTCATCCTCGTCTGTTTGGCGGTATTCCAACTAGCAGAGTTTACCATCTGCGAAAATTTGTTTGGCATGTCGGGTCTAACTTGGGCCCGAATAGGCTATGTGGCTATCACCGCCCTGCCCGCCCTTGGCATCCATGCATTAACTCTTGTTGCGAAACGACCTGCTAAGTTGCTTGTAGCTGGTGCGTACGCAGCCATGGCTGGCTTTATGTTTTACTTCGGCTTCGTTGGGCACGGCATCACCGCCACGACCTGTGGCGGTAACTACGTTATATTTGAGACGAACTCAGCCGCAACGCTTTGGTACGCCTACTATTATTACGGTTTAGAATTGGTTGCCACGATTGCAGCCGTCGTCTTCGCAATGAAATCTGCTAATAAACGTACCAGGCATGCCCTATATGGCCTGGCCGGGGCTTACTTGACACTCATCGTTCCGGTCGCAACCGTAAACCTTATAAGCAGAGAGCTCATACATGCCGTTCCGAGTATCATGTGCGGTTTCGCAATTTTCCTGGCGCTTATTATTTCGCTGTACGTTTTACCCCGTTCGGCCGAAGTTAAGTAACCCACTGCGTGTATTGACAGAACAGCAAAAATCCATTATTCTTATGGTAGTTCGTGCGCTCTAGCGGCGCTTGAAACAAACACCTTCAAACAAATATAGGAATTGTGCCGGCGGTGTGCACCACGGAATGCGCATTGAGCGGTCGTCTCTCATCTGACGCTTCACCCGCCGCGGGTGGGCGCGCACGAAGCAGAAACTGGGTCAGAGTACCCAGTTTTTGTATATTCCATCAGGGGCAGGTATAATTACCTCGTGATTTGCTGAAGGGGCATAGTACAACGGTTAGTATAAAGGTCTCCAAAACCTTAGATCGTGGTTCGATTCCACGTGCCCCTGCCAAAACATGAAGTCGACATCCCGTCGACTTTTTGTTTTGATATGATTATGCTTATTGATACAGAATTTATTCGAATATAATCGTCCACGCTTCTCTGTTATAATCATGTACATTATGGATGATAAAGTAGTATTGATAACCGGTTCAACGCAAGGTATTGGACTTGCTACGGCTAGAAGACTGTATGTCGAAGGTGCAATCGTGATATTGAACTCCCGATCTTCTGAGGATACCTCTGTACTTGATGAGTTTGAAGATAAGAGTAGAGCTCGATTTTTCGCAGCCGATATCTCAAATGAATCGTCGTTGCTAGATTTGAAAAACTTCATCATGTCTGAATTTGGAAGACTTGACCATCTTGTAGCAAACGCTGGCGTCCTGCCAACGCCATCAGGAATCGAGAGTATTACGGATGAGAATATCGATTTGACCATTGCTGTTAATCTCAAGGGTACATTTAAAACTCTTAAGATATTCGGTGATCTTATCCAGAACACGTCACCGTCAGGCTCCATTGTCGCGCTGACATCAGTGGATGGAATAATAGGTGAGCCATACGGTGTTATATATTCAGCTACAAAAGCAGGAATTATCTCACTAACTAAGTCTTTTGCCAGAAAGCTCAATGAACCACTTGTTCGAGTAAACGCCGTCGCTCCAGGGCTTATTGATACCCCGCTAAGCGCGAGTACCGGCGAAGACCCAAGCTGGACAACAGACGTATCTATAATCAAGCGGATGGGCCACCCTGAAGAGATTGCATCGGCCGTATCATTTCTACTCAGTGACGAAGCTTCGTTCATAACTGGCCAGGTACTGGCTGTAGATGGCGGATTTACCTTAAAGTAGATATCTTGAAAGTAGCAATTCATTTTTTACTACTTTCAGAAAAAATTATTACGCCACAATAGGTTTGGCAATCATCCCTTAGCCCCTGCCAGGTGAACATTTTGGCTTAATGCTAACGAAAATAGCTCATTTACCCCCGGTATTTGGGCTATTTTTAGTGTTCCATCTTTTATTTCTTGGTGGGTAAGTGGTCGGTGATGTAAGCTATATTTGTATAGCTAGGGCGGACAGTAAATCACTGGCAGTTGCATAGCCCATCCGTTAGCCTGGTGATACTGATCACATAATTAACAGCGGGAGGGTAGAATGCCGTGGTCATCCGTATAAACGTCGTGCATCCATGCGCTTGACTCTAATCGTATCACCGTGATACGATTAGAGTATATGAATGATACGAACATACCATCTGGAATACTAGAAGTTTTTACAAAAAACCTGTCTCTCAGTTCGTCAGAAGTCGCCGCATTGACCTCAAACAAACAGTCCCTCGTGACAGTAAAAAGGCAGTTAAGTTTCTTAATGAAAGCGGGGTATCTTGTACAGACCGGTGCCGGACGAGCAGTTAAGTATAGTCTGACTAAAAAAGGCTGGCTGCTTCGACCATTTGACATAGACACGTATCTCAGTAACGACCCAGATGCTCGCCTCCAGACACCACACTTCCAATTTGATGTTTTCGAACCTCCTTATGTCCAGCTGTTTACACCATCCGAGTTGGCTGAACTTGAAGCAGCAACTAAGAAATATAGAGAAAACGGCATGCTTAATGACGCCGCTACGCACAAAAAAGAACTGTTGCGATTTATCATTGAATTCTCATGGAAGACATCCCAAATTGAAGGCAATACCTATGATTTGCTTTCGACTGAGCGACTACTCCTTTACGGTGAAAAATCACCAAACAACACAGAATTTGAAACACAAATGATTCTGAACCAAAAAGAAGCTGTCGAATTTATATTGGAAAATACTGAACTATGGCAAGAACAACTCAAGGTGAGTTCGATCGAAACAGTACATACGTTTGTCGGCAATAAGCTTGGAATTACGAAAAATTTACGCAAAACGATCATCGGTATCACGGGGACAAGCTACCGACCACTTGAAAATCAGTTCCAAATACAAGATGCTTTGAACTTATTATTCAAAAACATCGTAGGCGCTAATAATGTCTATGAGCGGGCACTTATAAGTGTTCTTGGGTTGAGTTATATTCAGCCGTTTGTTGATGGAAATAAACGGACGAGCCGCTTGGTCGGGAACGCCATCCTCATTGCGGGGAATTATTCACCCCTTTCGTATCGTAGCGTTGATGATCGAGCTTACAAAGAGGCTTGTTTGGTGTTTTATGAACAAAATAGCATAGAGCCCTTCAAAAAGTTATTTATTGAACAGTATGTTTTTGCTGCTCACAATTACAACATTGCACCTGGAAAGTTGTAAGAATTTTTAGAACAAAGTTTTTTAGATTAAACAGCTCTTATGATTATCATTTTTAGTAAAACGTTGGGAAAGACTATTCATTATTTTGCCTTGTCATTAGAAAAACATACTACACCACAATAGGTTCGGTAATCGTCCTGGAGCCCCTGCCAAATCGGACAGAGAAGCTCAAGCTAAGCTTCTTTTACAGAATAGCCTCTATCAACGAGGTTTTTTTGGTACGATTAAATATTTTTTGTTTCTCTCCTGCCTAGGTCATCAACGCGGATTGGCAAGAGCCGTTCGACTTCCATCTGGTCAAGCATGAGGCGTGTTAAGCGGTTATCGATAAAGTTGATGCTGTATTCACGACCACCCTCTTTAATAGCCACAAGGTAGCCGGCTTCGCGCATCTTCCGGATTTGGTTTGCTATTGCACCAGAGCTCACTTCTTTGACCCACAGATTGGCAATATCGGCCGCCTTGATGGTGGTTTTGCGCACAGCGCGCTCTAAGATGCTACTTTCAAGCGAAGTTAGCACGCCGGCGGCATTTAGGCGACTAATGGCGGGTAAAAGCAGTTTATTATTAACAAAGTTGTCGTCCGCAAGGCGCAGGGTCTTTTCGGTTTCGTCTTTGATGCCACTCAGGAAGTATTCACTCCAAGTCAACAAGCCGTCGTCTGTGCCGCTATCGGCTAGTCCGAGCATGTCGTAGTATTTGTGCCTATCACCCGCAAAAACGGCCGTTGGGTTAAACAGGCGCAATGCGTTTGGCTCAATGTAGCCCTTTTTACAGAGCATTGCGTAAGTCAGTAGGCGCACAGTGCGACCATTACCGTTACCGAATGGGTGAACCCAAACAAATCGGTGATGTGCCAGTGCGATTTTGAGCAGTTCATCACGGCTACTGGTGTCACTGTCTATATATTCAATGAGTTCGCTCATTAAATCAGCGACATCGAAATGTGATGGTGGGGTGTGCTGCGAATTAGCAATCGTCACATCTATATTGCGAAAACTGCCAGTGCGATCATCGCCTTCGCGAATCAGACCTTCAACAACGATTCGATGGAGCTCGAGTAGGAAGTCGCGATCAACCTGTGTATTTGCAATATGTTCGTCGATGAAATCTAGTGCTTTCATAAGATTGATAATTTCTTTCATACTCTCGTCTTCGTTATCGCCACTGGCACGCTTCTCAACAAAGCCCGCAAGAGTTGTATGGTTCCCTTCTATGCGAGCGCTTGATAGGGCTTCAATGATATGGAAGAGGTTTTTGAGCTGAATAAAGACTTGTTGGCTGGTGCTGCCAGACACTGTGCGACCACGCAGGTGTTCTAGCTGTATAATAACGTCAGTTAGCTTGGAATTATACTGCGGCTCTGGTGTTTTAATCATACCTATATTGTACCACATTATCTCACTTGAGATACCAGCATTATCTAACTTGAATCTGTCAACAACAGATTAATTATCTCACTTACCATTACCATTACATCTCACTGAGATGCGATTGTGCCATAACTGCAAGAGCTGCTTTGGCCGTACAGTTGTGAGGAGGAGGGATGACGCACTTTATCCTCACTGAGAAAGAGTTGCTATACCACAATAAGTTCGGTAATCGTCCTGGAGCCCCTGCCCAAAAAAAAGCATTATAAGGGATACTACTTATAAATATCTTTTCGATGTCGTACTTTTACAACTTCAACAATCTTTACGGTTTCTTCGATAGCGTAAAGTATTCGATAATTACCTTGCCTACCCCTATATTCCTCCCTGCCCGAGAGCTTCTTCGACCAAGCGGGTCGTGGATTTAAAGCTAGTGACTGTATTTTAGTCATAATTTTCTTTACGTCATTTTTTTGTAATTTGGATAAGTCCTTGCGAATAACGCTCAGCAGTATTTGAACTTTATAGGATTCCGCCATTTTTTAGCTCTTTCAACGCTTCATCATACGAGAGAGGAGTCTCTCGTAGAGACCGTCGTTCACGAATTGAGGTAATATCATCAAGATCTTCGCTTAATTGAGCTTGTAAAGCCTCATTCATAAGCGCAGAAAGAGTTTGACCTGTTTCAACAGCTCTTAACTTGAGAGTCTGATACATTGAAGTGTCTAGATATAGGGTTGCTTTTGTCGTCATAGTACCATTTTAGCGCTATGACGCTAAAATGTCAATAAATAAGCTTAAAAACTATACTACACCACAATAGGTTCGGTAATCGTCCTGGAGCTCCTGCCAAGAAGCTTATACTTGTGCCCGTAGTGAAGTTTTTATACTATTAGAACATGTCAAATTTCATTAATTTTACGACTAACCATCGTGAGAAGACATATGAAAATCCAGTCCATGATGGAAAGCGGGCAAAGCGTTTTCGCGAAGTCCAAGGTATTAAGATTGATGGCGAACGAGTCGACTTCAGGGATGATAGTATTCCCGAGCGCGTACAGCGGTATCTATTAGAAACCCGTGCGCTTAGACGAAGGGGAATAGTAAATGATTGTGTTGCCTTTGTTGCTCTAATGAACACAATAGAGCTAAAAGATAGAACCCATAATCCTTTTACTAATTTCGATTCTGAAACGTCTCTAGATCCGGCAGCTATAGACTACGATGACATGTCTCCATTAGTACTGACGCAAGATTTTCATAATGCAGTGCGAGTGCCACGCCACATCATCCTACCTGCCCACCTCACAGATAGACAGAACTATTTACATAAATTAGGTGACAAAGGGCCTTTGTGTATGTCTGATTTAGAAGATTCATTAGCAATCATGGGTTGCACCAGCGCACACCTTATAGATTTATCTTAACCATAATAGTTTCGAAGTTCGTCCACGACCCCCTGCCAGGAATTATTTCTATCTGTCAATGGCGTCTTCGAGCTCGATTTTGCTAGTCATTCCCTGTTAGCCCTTCTGGTATAGTAAAGCCATGGACTCAGATACACTCACACAGATGCTTGATAGGTATCTGCCGGACGCAGTAGTCATCGACTCTAACGTTGTCGATCAAGGCGCCGAAAACACCACCGTCATAGCGTCGCTCGTAACTGGACGCGTCGTTATTCGAATCTTTAACGAACGACATTCTACAATTGGAGTTCGCCAGGATGATGATGTGGCCAGTGAGCTAGAGTTTATGGAATACTGCCAGGCCAATGGCCTACCCGTACCGCAAGTGCTTAGATCTAGCGCCGGCAACCAGTATGAGATTTTGCCGAATGGCGCAAAATACTTGCTGATGAATTACGTCGACGGCGCGGCGCCGCGAAATTTCACACCTGTCATGCTTAACCAAGTCGCCAGCGCGATGGCAACAATGCACAACCTCGTCAAAGACTATGATTTTTCGGCTGGGCGCTCCTGGCCGGCTGGTAGCATGCTCGATGCGGCTACTACGCGTATTAAAAAGTACCGCGAGCTCAAGCCGGACTCATCAGACCCGAACCGTGGGCTACTCGAGCAAGCTACCAACACATTCGAGGAGATGCTGGCCACAGTCGATTTCGCAAGCTTACCCCAAGGAGTGATTCACGGCGATATTATGTGGCAGAACCTGAAGTTTGACGGCGAGAAGTTAGCCGGGATCTTCGATTTTGATGATTGTCGCCGCAGCTACTTCATTGAAGACATCGTTAAAGCAATCCTGTTTGATTTCGACATCGCCGAACGCTCGATGTTCGGTCCGCACGGGCAGAACGCCGATATTTTTCTGCACGATTACCAGCTGGTCAGGGAGCTATCTTCGGCTGAACTCCGGTCGTTACCACTGTTCTTCCTGGCTCGGTTTATCTATCATGTTACGCGGGCGTATGATCGGCTGGGGACGCAGTCCACGGACCATATTACCCGAGCTCTCGAGATATATGATCAGAATAAGCACTACTTCGAGTTGTCATCGTTAGAGCCAAGTTGAAATACAGCTAAGCTGCTGCATGTTCTGATTAATCCTTGCCCCTAGAGCAGTCAGGTGTTGGTGTCAAATATGCTCAAAGCTCGGAAAGTCACCCTTGCCAAGTATTTTTTGTATTTGTATCTGTTAAATTAATTCAGTTATTCCGCAGTATTTTCTGTAAGAAATTTCCAATCTGTTGATTGAGTTAGAACGTTCATTCTCTGTCTTTTTATAACTTAGTAGGAGGGGCTTGTTAGAGCGATGTATTTATTATGCACATTGATGCATTGACGTAAGTATGCTACTATGATGGCAAAGGAGAAACATCATGCGCACCACAATAACTATCAATGACAAGCTACTTCGAACTCTTAAGCTGCGAGCGGCTGATTCCGATACTAGCGTTTCGGCTATCGTTGAAGACGCAGTTAAATATCAAATTCTTGAAGACTTCGAAGACATAGAAGACGCCCAAAAGCGTGCGAACGAACAAGAGTACTCATTTAATGATTTGGTTAAGCAGTACCGAGCTGAGGGTCTACTCTAGCAATGCCCAAAAAAATCTACACGCTTTTATACAAGAAGTCTGTCGATAAAGACTTGCGCAAGCTTCCTGAGGATGTACGCAACAGCATTGTCGAGAAGATTCAGAGCCTTACTACGAGTCCATTCCCCACTCAATCGAAAAAACTTCGTGGCTCATTTGACCTCTATCGACTTAGGTACGCGGACTATCGGATCATTTACGAGGTAAACGGCAGCGAAGTCGTGATTATCGTTATTAAAGTCGGTCACCGTAAAGAAGTATATCGAGATATATAGTCGGAATTATCGTCTTAACCATCTAGATGCAAAGTTTTACTAACGTCCCCGACTCCTGCTAAAAATGATTTTTCCGATTTTCAGGGTAATATAACTTCGTCTTGGGTAGTGTTTATATATTAGAAACTGCGTTCTATAAGGTCGCGAATTTATTTAGCGGACTCAGACATGCAAGGCTGAAATTTCCTTTTCTCAAAAGTTAAGTGCAAGGTGAGATTTTATGAAGTTTTTCATTGCGGCAAATAAATTTGCTGCAAGCGCTTAGTGGTTCTCGCTTCTTTCTCATAGAAGCTTGGCTTGAATCCAAAGCTGCTTGAAACTGAGTAATTGTTTTATACTGTATCTATGAACTTTGTGAACGAAAAATCTGGCAATGCCGTGAAGAGGATATCTCAAGATATCATTGCACTTCTGCGAGATGATAAGCGGGTCCTGTGGCTTGTCTCTGGTGGCTCGGCGGTTTTGCCTCAGGTTGAAATCATGAAGTACATAATCTCTGGCGCAGAAGGAAAGCTTGAACAGTTAGTCGTTTTACCCGTCGACGAAAGATACGGGCCTACAGGCCATGATACGTCGAACAGTGAGCAAATGCGGCGTGCCGGTTTTAGCCCTAGCAAGACCGTTTGGCATGATGTACTGGCAAATAACGTCTCTTTTGGCGGAACAATCGTCTTCTATGGCAGTATGGTCCAGACTGCTTTTGACAATGCAGACGTCGTGGTCGCTACCCTTGGACTGGGTGCTGATGCGCATACTGCTGGGATTCTGCCCAATTCACCTGCCGTTGAAGACAACGAGTCCCCTGTTGTTGGATACGAATGGACTGACTTCAGGCGCATGACAGTCGGACTCACACAACTTCGAAAAATTAATATTGCTTATGTACTCGCCTATGGTGACAATAAAGAAGAAGCGTTGCAACGACTACAAAAGAATACCGAGCCTCTCAGTGCACTACCCGCTAAAGTTCTATACGATATTCCTGACGTAACCATATATAATGACTTCATAAGTAGTGAGGGGTAGAGTATGAAAATAGCAGTACACGGCTTAGGCCGCATGGGGATGCAGATAACGCGGAAACTTGCAGAAAGTGGCCAGCACGAGGTCTTTGCGCATAACAGAAGTCACGAGCCGATAGATACGGCTGTCTCGTATGGTGCAAAACCTGTATATACAGCTGAGGATGTTGTGGCTAACTTTGGCGACGAACCTGGCGTTGTTTGGGTTATGCTGCCTGCTGAGATAACAGCCAGCATGATTATCAACTGGACGAAGCTACTACCTAAGGGCTCCATTATCATTAATGGCGCCAACTATGATTACCGAGAAGAACCTGAGCTGAATGAGATTGTCAAAGCTGCGGGCTTGAGCTATGTCGATATTGGTGTCAGCGGAGGTGTATGGGGTTACGAAAATGGTTTTCCTTTGATGTGCGGCTCCGACGAAGTGGAAGCATATGAAGCACTTAAACCAGCCCTGGACACGTTAGTAACACCTGGCGGTATGCACTACCGCTTTGGCACCTCTGGCGCTGGCCACTATGTCAAAATGGTTCACAATGCCATAGAGTACGGTATGATGCAATCTCTGGGCGAGGGTTTTCGTATGCTCCATGATGGTCCCTACGCCAATTTGGATCTCACTGCAGCCGCAGACCTCTGGCAACACCACAGCGTAATCACCAGTTGGTTAACAGAGCTCAGCCGTGAAGCCTTCGCCGAGAGTCCGGAACTTGATGGTATCAGCGGCTACGTCGCAGAAAGTGGCGAGGCCCGTTGGACACTCGAAACCGCTAAAGATCTCGGCATTGATTTGCCAGCTATCCAAGCAGCGTTCGATGTAAGGCTCGCTTCACAAACTGGAGTAACGAATTTTGCAACCAAAGTCGTCGCTGCCCAACGAAATAAATTTGGCGGGCACAACTTGAACGGCGAAGGGGCCGCAAAGTAATACATGGATTATCGGGAAAAGCCTCTTATCATCGTCATTTTCGGCATCACCGGTGATCTTGCTCAGCGTAAATTACTGCCAGCACTCTACAATCTAAAAAAGAAAGGCTATTTGCCAGATGCACTGCGCATCATTGGTATAAGCCGACAGGCGCTCGGCATAGCTGATGTGTATGAGAAGCTATGGGGCAAACTAGACAGTGTAGAATTCGACAAAGATATCATAACTGCTCTTTCGGCCGTTACAGAGATGGTACAGCTCGACATGGAAGACTCGGCCAGCTACGGCTCCTTACTTGAACATCTTCACCAAGTAACGCGCGAGCTCGGTCAGGGAGTGAGTCGTCTTTATTATCTCTCGATACCATCTCAAGCATTCATCACAGTCGTCTCGAAACTCGGTGAAACTGGCCACAACGAGCCTTTCCATGAGGACGCAGAACGTCCGCGCATTCTTGTCGAGAAACCATTTGGATACGACACGACGTCGGCGAAAGAACTTATAGATGTCACCGAGAAAAACTTTGGCGAGGAACAGACCTTCCGTATCGACCACTATCTCGCAAAAGAAACAGCCCAAAATATTTTGACGTTCCGGTTCCAAAACCCGCTATTCCAATCCATTTGGAACACGCGTCATATAGACTCCATCCGTATCTCGGCCCTTGAAACTATCGGTATAGAGAATCGAGTCGGTTTCTACGAACACACCGGTGCGCTTCGTGACATTCTCCAAAGCCATCTTTTGCAGCTTCTGGCGCTCATCACCATGGAGAGCCCGGCGAAGCTTGATAGTTTTAGCATTCATAAATCCAAACTTCGACTCCTCCAGAGTATCGTGCCACTAGAATCTGAAGATGTCCATACACAAACCGTTCGTGGCCAATATGCTAGCTATCGAGGCGAGGTGCAGAACCCCGAAAGTAATACTGAAACTTTCGCACGATTAGAGCTCTCTATAGATAACGAACAATGGCGAGATGTCCCAATCATCCTTGAGACCGGTAAGGCCCTATCAGAGAAGCTCACCGAAGTTCGGATTCATTTTCGACAAACGTCGGAGGCGTCAGGCACAAATTTGTTAAGCTTCAGACTGCAGCCACGTGAAGGCGTCACACTGCAGCTGCAGGCTAAGCAGCCAGGTTTACACAACGATACGGGGGTCGTAGAGATGGACTTTGACTACAATAAATCTTTCGGGGGCACTGCCGAAGCATATGAGCGCGTTATTATCGATGCCGTTCGGGGTGATCAATCATTATTCGCTTCTGGTGCGGAAGTAATGGCATCTTGGAATATCGTCGAAAATGTTATAAAAGCATGGGAAAGTAGTGCCGAAGGGCTTCGTTTTTACCAAGATGGTGTGATAGTGTCAGAATTGTAATTCATTTTACAATTTTGCGCTTGTGCTTACTCCTGTCGAGAGCTATAATGACGGAGTAAACACAACTGCAAAGACGAAAAGAACAGAATTATGAGGGTATTGATGCTCGGGTGGGAGCTCCCACCACATTATGTAGGCGGCATGGGTGTCGTGTGCGATCAGCTCAGTAGACAGATGGCACGTGATGGCCACGACCTCGAATTTATCCTTCCTTTTTACGCAGATTACTCACACATATCTCACATGAAAGTTACCGCAGCGATTGATCAAGATGCCACGACATTGATGAAAAGTGGCGGTACTTACGACACAACCTACTACGAAGTAACGAACGCCAAGGGTAAAAAGTCCATCCGAAGCCTGCACGACCAAGTACACGCTTTTGCCGACAACGTCGCGCGAATTGTCACCTATGGTTCCTACGACGTTATCCACGCTCACGATTGGCTCACCTTCCGTGCTGGCATCGCCGCGAAACAAGTCACAGGATTACCACTATTTGTGCACGTGCATGCCACCGAATTTGACCGTTCGGGTGGTAATTATGGCAACCCGGTCGTCAGAGAAATCGAGTACATCGGTTTGCATATGGCCGACCATGTCTTCGCCATCAGCGAGCGTGTTAAACAGATCCTTGTACGAGAGTATGATGTGCCGGTCGATAAGATTACTATTGCTGAAAACGTTATGGAAATCTCGCCTGAGCTACTTGCCGAAGAGCATGACAGCTATCCTTTCATCCAAAAGATGCGTGAGAACGGCTACAAAGTCGTTGCTAACGCTGGTCGTATGACCGTGCAGAAAGGTTTGTACCATTTGCTTCAAGCGGCACGTAAGGTAGTTGATGAGCATCCAAAAACGCTTTTCTTGCTCGCTGGCGGTGGCGAACAAATCCCTGAACTACTGGAAGAGTCGGCCGCACTTGGTTTGTCTGGTAATGTGCTGTTTACAAACCGTATCGAAGGTATCGGCAAACAGTGGCGTGATAGTTTTCGAGTTGCCGATCTATTTGTCATGCCTTCCGTATCAGAACCTTTCGGAATGACCCCTTATGAAGCAATTGCCTACGGAGCACCTACGCTGGTCTCGAAACAGTCTGGCATAGCCGAGTTTCTTACGAATACCCTCAAAGTTGACTATTGGGACATCGACGAAATGGCAAACCAGATTTGCTCCGTCATCGAGCAACAAGATCTACACGATACGTTGCTTGAAAATGCGCAGGCTGAACACGCAAAATTATCATGGGCACCAATTGCCTCCCGCATGTACGACCGTTACCGCGCTGTACTAGAACGATATGGTCGTAGTGAGGTGTCAGTATGAGCGAAAAACGAGCCATCGTCCTCTATTTGCACGTACACCAACCTTTCCGAATCCGCCACTACACCATTTTTGATGCCGGCGCAAAGCATGATTACTTCGACGCTGCGCCTGGTTCTCGAGAAAATAATGCAGACATCGTACGGAAGGTTGCCCAGAAATCATACTTACCGACCAATGAGGTACTGAAACGTATGCTCGATAGCCACCCCGAATTTAAACTGTCTCTGTCTATCACCGGTACTATCCTTGAACAACTCGAGGCGTATGCACCCGATGTGCTCAAAAGTTTTCAGGATCTTGTTTCAACTGGACGAGTTGAGATTGTGGGTGAAACGTACCATCATTCCCTTGCCTTCTTCTATAACCGTGATGAGTTTGAGACGCAAGTTCGCATGCATCGTGATAAGGTACAATCACTCTTCAGCGTAACGCCAACTGCATTTAGAAACACCGAGCTTTCGTATAACAACGATCTCGCCTTTTGGGCTGACCAAGCTGGTTATAAGGCCGTGCTTTCAGAAGGCTGGGATCCTGTACTCGGCTGGCGCAGCCCGAATTTCGTCTATAGACCTGCCTATACTGATAACATCCGTCTCCTGACGAAGAATTACAAACTCAGCGACGATATCGCTTTCCGATTTAGTAACCGTGAATGGAGCGAGCACCCGCTGACGACCGATAAATTTATGAACTGGGCTAACAATTCCTGGGAGCAACCTCTCCTCAATCTTTTCATGGACTACGAGACATTCGGTGAACACCAATGGGAAGACAGCGGTATTTTTGGGTTTCTTGAGCACTTACCGAATGCTTGGCTAGAAAAACCTGAGCATACCTTCATGACGGTCAGCGAGGCTGCAGAATCTTACGAATCGGCTGATTTTATAGACTGCCCGCAGACCATTACCTGGGCAGACACAGAAAGAGACCTAACTGCCTGGCTTGGCAATAAAATGCAGCAAGGTGCCATCCTGTCGCTGTATGGGCTAGCAGATGCCGTTCAGAGTTCCGGCGATCTCGCGCTGATTGAAGATTGGCGAAAACTTCAAACAAGCGACCATTTTTACTACATGTGTACAAAATGGTTTAACGACGGTGATGTGCACGCCTATTTCAGCCCATACGATTCTCCGTACGAAGCCTACATGTCATTTATGAATGCCTACCACGATCTCAAATACAGACTGGCAGAAAAAGGCGTGGTCGTATGATATATAATGGGTGGGCGCATAACGCTTTTGCTTTTTGGTCGTCTCGAACAAGTCGTATCGGTGGTTCTGCCTAATGGGCCGCCCAGTGATGCTTGGTAATGGTGCCCTGACCGTTGGGCTTAATGAATCGGGCCTGGTGCACGATTTTTACTATCCTTACGTCGGACTTGATAACCTTGCCAATGCCAGGAGCCCCTACCATAAACTCGGTGTCTTTATAGACGGTCAGTTTAGCTGGGTTGATAGCGACGAATGGCAGATACGAGCTGATTTTAGCGATAAGGCCTTAGTGAGCGAAGTAACGATGGTAAATGAGTCGCGCGGTTTACGTCTTGTCTGTAATGATTTCGTTGATGCCGGTATGAACGCTTTCTGCCGGCGCATTTCCGTACAGAACTTGACAGATCGTCCACGCTCAGTTCGAGTGTTTTTTCACCAAGCATTCCAAATATCTCGTGGTGGCCGAGGCGATACGGCTTTATATGAACCGGACGAGAACTATATATTAGACTATAAAGGTCGTTGTAGCCTCCTCATTTACAGTCAGAAGGCTGACAAAACTCCTTTCGATCAATTTTGTGTAGGAAACTATGAGATTGAAGGTAAGGAAGGCACCTGGCGCGACGCTGAAGACGGTGAGCTATCCGGCAATGCCGTTGAACACGGTGGTGTCGACTCTGTCATAGCCAATTCCTTGGAGCTTGCTCAAAATGGTGAAGAAGTCATTCACTACTGGATTGTAGCAGCTGACTCTCAATATAGCGCTGAGCGCATTCACAGGCAGCTACTGTCCGAGGGGCTCGAAGACAGACTCACCGCTACAAAATCTAGCTGGTCGAAGTGGTTGGCAGTCGCTGACGAATCTGTATCTGACATGCCGGGCAAACACCAGTCTGCGCTTCGAAAATCTCTTATGCTCATCAAGGCTCATACCGACAAACGGGGTGGAATTATCGCAAGCTGTGACTCTAGCATATACAATTACGGCCGTGACTACTACAGCTATGTTTGGCCGCGGGACGGTGCCCTGGCGATGTGGCCACTCATACGGCTTGGTTACACCGAGGAACCAAAAAGATTTTTTGAATTTTGTCGTGATATTATGCACCCCGATGGCTACATGTTACACAAATATCAGCCCGATAAAGCGATCGGGAGTACCTGGCATCCTCTGCTGCACGGTAAGCATACTGAGCTTGCTATACAAGAGGACGAAACTGCGGTTGTCGTTTATATGCTCTACGAGTATTTCAAAGAGTCCGATGATCAAGAATTTGCAGAGAGCCTGTATGCGACGCTTATCCAACCTATGGCAAACTTCATGGTTGAGTTTAGAGACGAACAGACCAAACTACCACATGCAAGCTATGACCTGTGGGAAGAAAAATTTCTCACAAACACTTACACCGTGGCATTAGTGCAAAGAGCGCTCAAAGCAGCGGCCAAGTTTGCAGATTTGTTTGAGTTTCCTGACGATGCAGTACTCTGGAGGACAGCGGCTGATGAAATGGCCGAAAACCTCGAAGTTTTCTTCGATCCAGAACGTCATTTACTTAGGAAGGGTTACCTGCTCCAGGAAGATGGGTCGCTACAATTCGATAATACACTAGATGTTTCAACCGCGTATGGAGCAATGATGTTCGGCTCAAAAGCGTTCGATAAAACTCATATTCGAGAAACCTATGCTGGTATCGAGAATATCTTACTTGATAAGTCTCCATCGGGCGGATCGCCGCGCTACGAACATGACAACTATTTTGAATCTAACCCGCCATACATGGGAAACCCGTGGATCATTACGACCCTCTGGGTTGCTCAGTATTATCTACAGATTAATGAAGATGGTAAAGCAGCAGCTATCATTGATTGGACTTTCTCGCACGCGTTGCCGAGTGGTGCGCTCAGCGAACAGATAAACCCGGCTGATGGTTCGCCGATATCCGTCCTCCCTCTCGTCTGGAGCCACGCTGAGCTTATCAACACGCTCCTTGATTTGCATAGTTAGCTAATCACCATGATAAGTATCGACCCGTACAAAAAACGAGCCCATTGGCTCGTTTAGCTACAATTGCACAAATATTATTTTCTCGGTTTGACTTCGTTACGACCTAAGTTCTTCTTCGTCTCTGTAAAAATGACATGTTTACGAAGTTTTTTGCTGTATTTTTTGAGGCTCAGCTTCTCCGGAGTGTTCATAGTGTTCTTGCTTGTGTAGTATATGCGCTCACCAGACTCTTCACTCACGAGTCCAATAAGTTTACGCTTCTCACCTTTTTTTGCCATATCTCATACATACTAACAGACACAGTCCAATCTGTAAATAGTCGAGTATACGTAACAGCTACTTTGCAATCATAGCCGACAAGAATACAAGAGGCAACGCTCGTCCGACTGGCATAACTGCTTCGGGATTATTTTGCGGGTCATAGTGGCGAGCAACAGCCTTTGGTATGTAATCTAATGCCTCTGCAAGAGAGATCTTGCCTAGTTCATACGCTGCCATCGCTTCATCAAAATAAAACCTTTCGGGGCTAAGATTTTCTACATCATGTATGCCGCTCACAAAATAGTCATCACCTGGTTCGTTTGAAATGTAACTCATTATGAACTTTCTGTTTTTAGTTTATAATTTTACAATACGCCATTTCTTGATAATATAATGTGATATTTCATACATAAAAATACCGAGTGATCAGCTCGGTATTTTTGTCTCCCTGCACCAAACAAAATTGCCTCCTATCAACGGAGGCTTTTTTGTTTGTCGAGGCGTAGGGGATGAAGGACGTTATCAATGGAAACCCAGTGCTC
>CAJDUE010000008.1_pt1 | contig 39118 bp, 47 predicted proteins | sample 7390401 | NCBI WGS metagenome assembly CAJDUE01 (sample SAMEA7055667, study PRJEB34461) | soil metagenome | biome: terrestrial ecosystem; feature: Peninsula; material: soil | place: Antarctica | collected 2016
TTATGAGTTTGCTAGTTTCTCTAAACGCTCTGACCAGTAAGCCGAAAGTTCGGCATCTAACTCTACGTCACCCCGCTTAAGAAATGCCAACACGCCTTCCCATCCATTCCTAACAGTAAGCTCATCTGCCAAAGAATACTCTGTGAAGCTCTCTGCGAGTAACCTTCCCGCCTCGGTAGACTGATACTTAATATCATCCTCGGTCATGGCACTAATTAACATAGCAGATGGAACAAGCCCGATTGTGTTAATGAAGTCGAAATAAAAATTAGGTTTATCTTCTCCACCACCTTTTTTATGTCGCTTGATTACCTCTTGTATGCTTAAGTTGCTTGAACTTTCGACCTGTTTTACGAAAGAGTAGATGTCAGGATACGCAAAATCAAAGTTGAAACCCGAAAATATTTCGGCCTGATATTCGGAAAGAAGGCCGCCTAAGTGACCTCCCTTTTCATCATCATTTGGGTCTTCAACCTCTAGTTTGGTTTGGACATGAACATATTCGTGCTTTATAAGTGATTTTAGATAGTCTTGGATACCGCCCTCGTCTTGAAAGCCAACCGCCTCGGGGTCTAATAATGCTAATGCGATGGGTTCTGGGAAGCAAAGATATTTGCCGCCTTTAAGTGTGCTGACCCATGCAAAAGGAAGAGTGTCATCATCTGCAGAGCCTTGTTCTGTCATGAATTGCTTTGCATTTTTCTTCCATTCTTTTATTTGTGGTCCCATACTAGGTCCGTTAGGGGCTTTTCCGATGCCTCTCATGTGCACAGACGTTCCTGCACGCAGCACGATAGGTATAAATTCCTTTGCGTCGTCACGTGTTATGCCAAGTGCTAAGCGGACTTCGTGCAATTCCTCGCTATCATACATCCATTCTTGGAGCTTATTGCTTAGCATAGGATTTTCGTAACTTCTAAATAATTTTATTCGTTCATCGGCTGAGAGGTTTGATATTTTTTGCTTGTCAGCATGTGGTCTGACGGATGAATAATCGCCAAATGCAAGCCAGGCGAAGTTGTCTGCCAGTAAGTTTTCGCGATCAGTACGTTCAGGAGTTTTACCCTCAGTATTTTTGGCATTTACATACAATGCAGATGCAAATATTAGTCCAATAGCATTATCTGGAGCAGCAAAGAAGTCTGATGTGGGCTGGTATGCTTGTACCAATGCACGAGCCGCCTCCTTCATTTCAGATTCTTGTTCAGCAATTTCGGGGCAAAAAGTTGCCGCTACACTAATGCTTTCCGGATAGCTGACTTCGTCAAATGGTAGTCTCGTTGTTTCTCTACTGGTTTCATGTGAGGATATAAGTGCGTTCGTATTCATGAATAGTACGTTATCACCTTAATTACTAAAATACAAGTGCATTATATAATAGTATTTATGGTATGAGTTCAACCGACAAATGAGAGAGGTTCCCGTAACAGTATGTATAGTATAAATGCTACAGGGAATGAAGCTCTCTTGTGCGGCGATTATTGAGCTGATGCTGCTTGAACCTGTTATCTAGTAGCTCTCTCCAACGTATCAGTTCATCGACCAAAGTATATAAATTAGTTCCTCGGTCGACCTCCATAACAGTTATGCTTAAATCCCTCTATTTTGAGGGTTTTTTGTTTGATGTAGAATGATGCTATGAAGTATCGAGGTATAGGATTTGATTGGGGTGGCGTATTGAACGGTAAGCCAGGCAGGTTTTTTGGGCAAGGGGTTTCGCAGCTTCTAGGAACAACGCACGAAAAATATCTTGAAGCATATTTCCATCACAACAAAAAGATAAATCGTGGTGAAGTTACTTGGGAGGAACTGTGGTCTTTGGTATTAACAGATTTGGGTCGGCCAGACAAAGTTCAAGACGTGATGAAAATAAGCCAAGAGTTTAATGCGGATAGTTTGAATACCAATATACTGGATTTAGTTGATAAACTTCGTACCTGTATTGATGCGAGAAAAAGGACTAGATAAACATTTTGACGTGTTTCATATTTCGGCCGAAACAGCATTAGTGAAACCAGAACCAGACGCTTTTAAGCATTTAGCAAACGAACTTGGCGTGGAAATTAAAGAACTTGTGTATATTGATGATTCTGAAAAGAGTTTAAGCACGTCAAAAGAGTGTGGATTTACGCCAGTTCTATTTGAATCATATGAACAGTTAGTTAACGACCTAACTAGGCTTGATGTACTGTAGGTCTTAAATTTCGTATTTTGGTTGCAATAACGATACATACGCCTCTGCATAACGACAACGCCCAGAGACTCCTTCGGAAGTCTTTGCTATAGTATCCGGATGAGTAGCTGGCAAGACATCGTATTATCCATCAGCGTTCTAGCTTTTAACGTTGCTCTTCTGCCTTCAGTAGCGGGCAAACAAAAACCGCGGATGGCGACAAGCATACTGACTGCTTTGTTTCTCATACCTGAAGTCGTCGTATTCTTCAGCTTATCGTTGTGGTATTCGTTTGTAATGGCGCTACTCAATGCTGGCCTTTGGTCTGTGCTGGCAATCCAGCGTTACACACAAACGGTAGTACATAAATAGTAACGTTTTGGATAAGCTAGATTAGCGGCAGACAGCACTTAGGCGACCCCCAAGAAATACAAGCCACATCACTCGGGAATGCATAGTGCTATCCCACCGGGCACTCTGTACGGTGTTGCTATTGTGCGTGCATCAATGTGACTGAGGGTTCTTTACTGACCATGTAAAATATACAAATCGAGTGTATAATCATATTCTAGATTATATATTCGTGGTGGATATGAGGATGTGATGCAAGAGCAGGCAAGTACAGTCTATTATAGATTTCGTTTTCTCTTCGCCGGCTTATGTGTCGCCAGCTGCTTCGTAATGCTCTCTGCACTCATAACTACTACCGGTACGAATACAATATTGGATACTAGGACCACGACGCGCCCTACTTTCGTATCGAGCAGCACATATGACACCCCGAATGCTATTACTATTGGTGCCTATTCATTGGCAGACGTCACAAAGCGCGCTGCACTTTCGACGGGTACTGCCGTGTATGGGGCTAGTCGGTCGGTAACGGTCCTATCTGCGAGGAGTGGTAAAGCTGTCGTCCGGTTTAGCACGAACACCATGCGTTCCTTAGGGAATGGCACTACAGCCATTACGCGAATGATTGGCTCTGGCACTTTGTTTGTGTTGCGCGTGCCGGGCAAAATTGTGGGGTCTGTCAGCCACGTGCATGCAATGAGTGCCATTATACGACCAACCGAGGGTAAGCCTATACCGGTCATTGATGCTGAGACCTCAGATGCGGTTTTAAAACAACTGAACGAGCAGAAGCAGCAGGAAATAAAGCAACTGCTAGCTGCACAGCTGGTCGCCAATCGAGGCCTCGCTGGTTCCGTCGTCGCCGGCGATGCTCAGCATGGCGGCTATCCGACGCAGTGGAACCGTACTGCACAAGATAGCCTCCTGGATAGCTGGGGCATGTACAATCGTGAATGTGTCAGTTACGCTGCATGGAAAGTTCACCAAACGTACGGCATGATGCCATATTGGGGTGGTATTGGTAATGCCAACGAATGGGTACGGAATGCGAAAACCGCAAGCATTCCGATAAGTGCAACACCTCGGGTACACTCCGTAGCCATTTCCATGCGTGGATATTATGGTCACGCCATGTGGGTCGAAGCGGTCAAAGGCAACATGATTTACGTTAGCCAGTACAATTACGATTTGCGTGGCCACTATAGTGAAATGTGGGTCAAAGATAGCGATCTTACCTACATATACTTCAACTAGGGATCAAAACGCCAATCGAGAAATAGCCTAGCTATACCGTGGAAATAGCAAATCTATCATGGGCGACAATATGTCAAAACTGTCTACGTCGTAAAGTTGACTATCGATAGTTCGAATCTCACTGTTCACCAATAGCTATATCCTAAAACTCAACGCAATCGTACTAAAACAAGTGTGTCAGGCGATCATGCGTGGAAGTTTGATGGTTGCCGCTACAGCTAGCCGGGTCTTGTGCTTGGTCATATCTTCCGGCGGTACTTGGTATCGAGGCGTATTGCTTATCGAGTGACTTTTCATCTACATTGCCAAAACTGATGAGTAATTTGTCTTTGTCCTGTATGACCTTGTTTTGCACTCCGTTCAGGTCAGTGTAATTTTGACCGTCCAGTACTAAATTAAGCTTAGAGTCACCCGTCTCGGTGTACACCGTGCCATTGCGGGAAATAATAGTAGTTGGTCCTATAGTCCAACCAAGGTTTGTAAAGAACTGTCCCCACGTCACAGCATGGTCTTCGACATGGACTACATCATTAACACCGTCATGCATATGAGCGCGCTCTGAAGGAACCATTGTAGCTTCAAGCGTACACATCTCGATTTCAGTGTAGTAACTTGTCGCCTTAAACTCTTCTCGCTGGCCGTTTATGTACAGTGCAAAATTTGCGTGGTAGTGCACAGCATCGACTTTGTAGGAAGCAAAACGTATTGTTAGAATAATTGCAGCGCCAAGCAAGAGAAAAGCGCCAGCTATGAACCATCTGTTATTCGTGAATCGTAAATATTTTTTGATCATTTTCCAAACCCTCACCATTAGTTAGTTCGTATGCTTGACATAATACCCCCTGGGGGTATAACATGCAAGCATGATTGTTGACTTGAAACGCAGGGCACTTCATCAGACGCGCATCATGAGAGGGCAACTCGAAGGACTCGAGAAGATGCTCGATGGCGAAGAGTACTACATGAATATTACGGTGCAGCCGTTGGCCATCCAAAAGGCGATTGCCTCACTCAATAAGCTCGTGCTCGAAAACCACCTGCGTACGCATGCGTAAGAAGCGTTTACGAAAAGCGACGACACTATATTCGAGGATACGACACCGGAGCTATTTGATTTATATGAACTAACTGACATACGCGCGGAACGATAATATAAAGGAAGGAGCAATTATGCTACAACTATTCGCAGACGCAGATATGATGAATGGGTGGGGGTACGACCCAATGGGCGGTGGTAATAACTGGTTCGGAAGAATTTTCATGTTATTTATTTTTATTATACTTATTGCGTTAGCAGTCTGGGCAGTTCGTTACTATGGCAACATGGAAAAGGGGGCTCCGTCCGACGATGCGCTCTATGTGCTGAAGAAACGCTACGCGAACGGCGAGATAGACACCAAAGAGTTCGAAGAAAAACGCAAAGTTTTGAGTAAATAGGCCGATAAACAAGAAGGGTGTTTGGCATGTTCATAGTACACTCGTTAGAAACTTCGCTGACGATGGGGTGGAAGATTCTGTGACCGCTCATACCTGGCTTCAGTCTGTCGGCCGCTATACAAGCAGTCGGGAGCAAACGGCAGATGAGCCGGCTACTACCGAACGATAAGCCCAAAACATTTGCGAAAGCTAGCCTGCTTGGCGTTTCATCCGCACGGGCGACCCGATGATGCTGAAAATGATGAACCAGCCACCTCAACCAGAGCGTACTGGTCACATGCACTAGAACGGCTCTGTTATTGTATAGGCATGATGTACTGGATCGCACTTTTGGCTGCGTTAGGTGTCGCAGTTAGCAATGGCATAGCTGCAGTCTTGCAAAAAATAAGCGCCGACAAGCAAGAACGGATATCTTCAAAAAACATCGTGCTCGTATTACGAATGCTAGGGGACTGGCCATACCTGGTAGGGCTTTTGCTTGACGGTCTGGCTTGGTTGCTGACGCTTGTGGCCGTGCATAGTCTGCCGCTTTTCGTGGTGCAGCCCATCATTGCGTTGAGTGTTGTCGTCACGGCGCTGGTGGAACGATTTTTCTTCCGAAGGAAACTAGGCACGAGGGTTATAGTTGCTATCATCTTCATTGTGGGCGGTCTACTCATCCTGTCTATGCAAGCAACAGTCCAGCACGCCCATCCTATTTCAAATACGCTTCGTCTCGCGATTATGGCGGCGCCACTGCCTATCGGTGCTATCGGGCTAGCCGCGATGAAAAGCACCAACCGATGGGCAACGCTCACACTGGCCGGGCTGGCAGGTGCTGCTTTTGGAGGGACATCTATCGTCGGACGGATGCTCAACTTTTCAGATTCGTTCTGGCAGGTGTTTGCTTCACCGCTTTTTGTTTCACTGCTAGCCTATGGCGTCGTCGGCATAGTTCTCTTTACCGTCGCACTTCAGAGAAATCGTGCCAGCGTCGTAAATAGTGTGATGATTGCGCTTGAGACCCTCGTCCCAGTTTCTATTGGGATTATGTTACTCGGCGACGCTCCAAAAAACGGTTCGTGGGGGTTTGTTGTAGCCGGGGCGACGATCGCATTTGCCGGAACGTTGCTCGTTGTGAGTGCCGAACAGTACACATATGAAACAAAAACGCATCACCCAACGGTTTAGGTGTTATAACAGACCCGGACAGGATGCACTTGAGAACACGGCGCATATGTATCTGTATCCCTTATTTTGGGCGGGCTGTCCTCCTAAAAACATTTTTACGTAAACACCTCCTTCTTGAATGTGTTTGCTATACTTTATGTGAATGACGCAAAACAAAATACAAAAACAAAAATTGCGACGGTTTCTACTCATCAAAGAACTGGTTATGTTCGGGCTGGTGGCGCTGAGCTTTATGTTTCTGGCCTTTGAACATTTTGAACAACTGAGTCACGAGCAACTCAGACTAGTCGAACTTTTTGACGTAGCAGTCGGGCTTGTTTTCATGGCTGAGTTTGTGTTCGAATGGTACTACGCCCGTGACCGAAGGGCATACATTCGCTACCACTGGTTTTATCTGATTGCAGCTGTACCTGTACCAACACAATCTTTTGAACTTCTGCGCGGTATCCGTCTGCTACGTCTACTCAAACTTCTAAAAATCTTCGCTCATGTGCGTTATGAGTACAACACCCGTTTATTTGAATAAACTGCCCGCTACCATATACCCATGAGCAGGTACCGATATATTTTACTGGATTGGGAAGGCAATCTCGGTGCATAAGCCGGTTCATCTCATGAACAATTTCGAGCAGGTCCTGCGGTTCATATAGAATTTTCGTTTATACTGAGATTGAAATGAAACGCTTTACCTACATTATCGGCTTGGCAGCATTACTACTGACATATACCGGTCGAGTTTCAGCTGGCGTAAATGACTATACGGTCTCGAACTTCCATGCCGACTACTACTTATCACAAACAGCGGACGGTCGTTCTGCACTGCGCACAGTCGAACAAATCACCGCTGTGTTCCCCAGTATTGACCAGAATCACGGTATCGAACGAGCAATCCCTCATGCCTATGACGGACACAAAATTTCGTTAGCTATCAATTCCGTAACACAGGCTGACGGTACGCAGTGGGATTACGCCACGCGGACGGATGGTAACGCGACCGTACTACGAATCGGAAGTGCCGACCACTATGTGCATGGTAACCAAATCTATGACATTACGTATGCGCAGCGAGATGTCACGAAATATTTTGCCGACACAAATGACGATGAGTTCTATTGGAATACTAACGGAACAGGCTGGTCGCAGCCGTTTTCAAATGTAAAAGCGGTGGTTCATATCGATGCGGGTCTCGCACATAGGTTGACTGACAATCAGTCGTGCGTACAGGGCTACCAGGGTGCTAAGGGTGATTTCTGTGCTATACATAAGCAAACAGAGATTGACGGTTCGGTCACGTTCGCGGCACAATCGACACGGCAACTCGGTGCGGGTGAAACCGTTACTTTCGTCATCGGTTTTACCCCTCACACCTTCGCGCCGTACAAAGCTTCTGTTTCTGAAAAAATCAATGCCTTCATCGCTGCGGCATTCACCGCATCCCTATTGGTCACGGGACCTATCGGCGTGTTGCTCATCATTTGGTTCGTTGTGCACTATATCCGTAACCAGTACCGCAAAGGCGAGCTCGGCCCCAACGTGACAGAATACATCCCGCCCAAAGGCACCAGCGTGCTTGTGGCTGCCAAAGTGTTTAGCGAAAGCAAAAGCAGCGTGCAGTCTGCCCAGATGATAGATCTCGCCGTGCGACATTACATCAAGATATACCAGACTGAGGACAAGGGCCTCTTCCATGGTGCCCAGTACGAAATAGAGCTCGTCAAGACAACGGACGACCTTTTACCCGAGGAGCAGGAATTTGTGTGTACGCTGTTCGGTGATAAGACGCGCCTGGCAGTCAAAGATATGAAAAGCGATACAGCAATGCATACGGCATTCCTGAAAAACGACCGCAAGCTCACTAAGTCTCTCCGCGTCGCTCCGTACGAGTTATACGAAAAAGACACAGCAGAAGCACGGTGGTTCAAGCGTGCGGCCATCATCGTATTGCTGCTTGGAACTTTTACGATATCTCCCGTAATGATTTTTGCCGCAGCACTCGCTTTAATTTTTTCTCTCACGACTATACAACTTTCTGAAAAAGGTTTGAATCTAGAACGGTATCTATACGGGCTGCGCGACTACATTAAACTAGCTGAGACGGATCGACTACGCATGCTGCAGAGCCCGGAAGGTGCTGAGCGGGTCGGCGAGACCGTAGATGGCAACAATAATGCCCAGCTCATAAAACTCTACGAACGAGTGCTGCCCTATGCGGTGCTATTCGGTGTCGAAAAAGAATGGAATGAAGTATTGGGACAATATTATCAACAGGCAGGGACACAGCCGATATGGTACAGCAGCTCAGCTGCTTTCAGCGCTGGGGCATTCACGTCGGCCATGAGTAATTTCAATACAGCAGCGTCATACAGCTCTTCATCTGGTGGCAGTAGCGGTGGTGGCTCGTCTGGAGGTGGCGGAGGTGGCGGAGGTGGTGGTGGTTGGTAGCCACTACCCGCCGGTTGGTTTGCCTGAACAACCAAACTAATCCTGACCTATATGCTCGATACGACAACTGTGCTCAGCCGAGTTCCACACGCGTTCCAGTCGAATGTCTATCTGACCGCAATCGATATGGTTTTATGCTATGGGTTACTGGGTATCATTCTGTTGTTCGTATATCAGCCGCGGCAACTATGGTTTGAAAAAATATCCAAAACAGGCCGTAAAAATATATAGGAGTAGTATTTCTACGAAACCCTTCTATAATGTAATCATGGAAGAGCTGCAAAAATTCGGAGCATTTCGAAAATTCGTGGACCAAGGCATCATCCGCCAATACCCCAAGAAGCGTACGATTTTATTTCAGGGTGAGGTACCACGCAGCGTTCTGGTCATCAAAAAAGGACTAGTTAAAGTGTATGGAATAACCGGCGATGGTGACCAACGCACCGTGACACTACTATCTGCTGGGGATGTATTCCCCATGTCGTGGACGACCGATCGAGCACTTGTCTGCCTGTATTACTACGAAGCGGTTACCGACTGTACTGTGTTGGCGTTACCAAAGGCGACGTACGAGCGGGCGTTTGTCGAGGACCCCGAGCTTCGGGAGCAAGTATACAATAACTACCTGGCACACTATGTCTCTTCGACCATGCACATATACGCGCTCGAGCACTCACATGCCCAAGATAAAATCGTTTACATCCTACAATGCTTGATAGCACGTTTTGGTGAAAAATTACCTGATGGACGCTTAAGAATTACCTTGCGACTGAGTCACCAAGATATCGCAGATATGGTGGGTATTACCCGGGAAACAACGGCTGTCGAGCTACATCGCTTGAAAAAACGAGGTCTTATTGACTACCAACGATTCACCTATATCGTCGACATGGAAAAACTAGTTCGTGCTACCGGCAGTGACGAGTTCGAATCCATACGTGTCTAGCTGGAGTATAGGGGGAGACAGACCTTGACAAAACAAATGAGTGATTTCCGCGAGATTTTTCACCAACTTCCGCAACGAAAAATTATACTTCGAATTGACGACCCAGTGTTTACTATCGAGGAGGCAACTGCTTCTTACGTGCAGGCAACTGGTTTTAACAGAGATGACATAATCGGCAAGTCCTATTTCGAAGTGTTTCCTGACTTCACTAGGCGGTACAAACAGACAGGCGTCAGTGATCTGGCAGAGGTATTCCGCAAAGTGATTCGTACGAACAAGCCGTTGACTCAACGAGTATTTCGCTATGACCTACCGGATCAAAATAAACCAGGTAAATCAATTGAATATTACTGGAAAACGACACATTATCCTCTCCATTCGGCAGATGGAGAGGTGACACACATACTGCAAGTATCTAGAGATACGACAGCTGAAGTACTAGCGGACCGAGAACTTCGCGAAGCGAGGCTTCAACAGCAACGAAATATCGAACTACAAGAGTTAGGCCGTACGAAGAACGAGTTTGTGGCGCTGGCATCACACCAGCTTCGGACGCCGGCTACGGCTGTCAAACAATACCTCGGTATGGTTCTGCAAGGCTACGTTGGTCCTGTCGATAAAGTTCAGGAAGAACTGCTAGCCAAGGCTTTTGAAAGTAATGAGCGTCAGATACAGATTATCAACCAAATCCTCAATGCCGCCCGAGCCGATACGGGCAAACTTATCATGACACTCGAGGACTTTGACTTTACAGAAATGGTACGTGTCATCACCGAAGAGATGCGACATGCTGTCGAGGCTCGTGGACATGCCTTCAAGGTTAAGCTCCCTGTTGCCGCAATCCATATCCACGGTGACAGGGGCTATCTGCGCATGGCAATTGAAAATCTCATAAATAACGCTCGTATCTACACAGCCGACGGCGGTACGGTCATTGTTAGCCTCAGTGCGACCCGCGCCAAAGCCAAACTGGCGGTGCAAGACACAGGCGTAGGTATCCGCAAAAAAGACCTGTCGAAATTATTCGCTAAGTTTTCGCGCATCCACAATGAGCTGAGCGTGCAAGCCGGCGGAAGTGGTATAGGGTTGTATTTGGCTGCTGAAATCATGCGTCTTCACCAGGGTACAATAGACGTTGCCTCAGCTGTCGGTAAGGGGACAACCTTCACTATCACACTCCCAGTCCCAAGTGTAAAATCTCATGCGATTAGGCCTAAAAATAGTACTATACTAACCAGTTAATTCTATTTTTGCAATCAATATTACAGATACCTGCAAGCCAGCGGGGTACAATTGCGCAGTAACTTTCATGAGCAGAATAACAGCTCTAGATATTTAAATCACACATGACACATAAAAAAACACAAGTTCTAATCGTCGAAGACGAGCTCGCGCTCAATGAAGCGTACACACGGCTCTTCGAGGCCGTACAAATCGACACCTTTTGTGCATATAACGGCAAGGATGCTCTCTGTATATTGCGGCACGAAAAACCAGATGTTATATTACTCGATTTGCGAATGCCCGTCATGGACGGTATAGCTTTTTTGAAGGCTCTGAACCCCGAGCAGTCCATGCCCGAAACACGTATAATCGTATTCAGTAATTATGATAGTCAACCGGATATCGATAGGGCCTTTGAGCTAGGAGCATCACACTACATGCTCAAGGCGTGGGCCACACCAAACGAGCTAATAAAACTTATCCGTAAAGTCGAGCGAGATCAGCAAAAAGCTGCTGCATTATATAAACAATAGTTCCATGGTAGTCTCGCTGAGCGATAATTATTACTAAAATTTACATAGGTTATTTACAGCGCGTTATCAGATATTGAGGATACTATGTAGGCGTGTTCAGTAACATAATTATGTGCGAGGGGGACGAGATGCAAGCAAACGCCGTGGATTATAAGATTGCCGATTTCTTGTACCGCAAAAGCATCAAGTTTCCAGAACTTGAAATTCTGGGTCGCAATGAATCCCAGACGATTAAGTTTGACCCAACGATGGCTATTTAACGTTTGTAAATGATACTTACGAGGGTATAACTCGTCAGAGTGAAGCTGGCTGGTTTTACTCATACATGTATAAAATGCTACAATCATTTGTATGAGTGGACACTCCAAATGGTCGACTATTAAACGTGAGAAGGGTGCTAAGGACGCGGTTCGTGGTGCGGTGTTTACCAAACTTGGCAATGCTATAGCTAACGCTGCCCGCACTGGCGCAGACCCGGAAACTAACTTTTCTCTGCGTCTTGCCATGGATAAGGCCAAGGCTGCCAACATGCCGCATGCCAACATTCAGCGTGCTGTCGATCGGATCAAAGACAAAGACGCAGCCGAATTCCAGGAGGTTTTATACGAAGGCTACGGGCCGGGTGGCGTCGCCATCCTCGTCGAAGTAGCAACTGATAACATAAACCGCACCTATCCCGAAGTACGTCTCGCCTTCAGCAAACATGGTGGCAACATCGCCGAGAAGGGTGCTGTGGCCTTCCAGTTCGCCCGTAAGGGTCTCATTCATGTAAAGGCTGCTGGTGACAACTTCATGCTTGAGGCGCTCGACGCAGGCGCTGACGATGTACAGGATGATGATGGTGAGAGCGATGTATACACCGTCGCCACCGATTTGGCTGCCGTGCGTGATAGCCTGAAAGCACGGGGGTTCGAAATCACCGAAGCAGGCTTGACCTATGTGCCGGATAGTACCATAGAAGTGACCGATAAAGACACGGCCGGCAAGATTATGCGTCTAATGGATGCGCTAGACGATATCGATGACGTGACCGACACACACGTCAACTTCGACATCGACGAAAGCCTGTTTGTTGGCTGAGAGGCAGTGAACCGTGATACTATGCTGATATGACACGGGCGGCGAAATATGTGTACGGGGTAGCATTCATCTTGATAGTTTCGACACTGTTCGGATTTTTTTTAACGCGTACGTACTCGACCGAAGTACTTAAAGGTTTTGCCTATGGCGACCCGAAATCACAAACGGTCATCTCGACTAGCGGTACCTATACCGATAAAGAATATGGCTTTCCAGCTACGTACCGCGAGGTTGAATCATTTCACCCGAGCAATGGGTCATTTGTATCGAGCTCTTTTGAGCGACACAATCGTAAGACCTTTTTTATAGTTGTGAATATCGTGTTTTGGGCTTGCCTTTTGACGGTGCTTTTTTGGCCTTTCGTAATGCTGGCAGAAAAGGCCAAGAAACGTAATGAAGTTAAGGTGACAGAGGAAAAAAAACCAACCCAGGTGAAAAAAGTGTGAGAATACTCGGCATAGACCCGGGCACAGGTATACTCGGGTTTGGCGTTATAGAAGCGTCAGGTGGCAAAGTGCAGCTGGTTGACGCTGGCGTTATACGGACGCCCGCACATGAGGATGATGTAGTGCGTCTGCAGACTATATTTGATGAACTGAGCGATATCATCACCGATTCGAAACCAACTCATATGGCTGTCGAAAAACTGTTTTTCTCGCGCAATGTTACGACTGCCATGACTGTCGCGCAGGCTAGGGGTGTCGTGCTACTGTGCGGCAGCCAGGCAGGGCTCGAAATTGCCGAATACACACCGCTGCAAATCAAAATGGCTATAGCCGGGTACGGCCGCGCGGATAAAAAGCAAATACAGGAAATGGTGCGGATCCATCTGGGTCTCAGCGAGGTGCCAAAGCCGGACGATTGTGCCGATGCACTCGCGGCCGCTCTTACTCACGCCCAAACTATGCGATAATAGATATATGATCGCAACACTACGGGGTTTAGTGGAGAAAACAGTGGAAGGTATCGTGCTAGATGTGCACGGTGTCGGCTACGGGCTGCAAGTGACGGCTGAGGACTTCGGCAAGCTTGCCGCCGGCCAGGAAGCGAAGCTGTATGTCTATGAACACATACGGGAGCAGGGGTATGACCTCTTCGGCTTTACGCTGGAAGACACCAAGCATTTATTTACGCAGCTTTTGGGAGTAAAAAACGTCGGTCCGCGCGTCGCTATGGCCGTACTGGATCTCGGTAATGCAGCCGCTGTGCGTGGAGCCATCGCCGCTGGTGATGTCAAACTATTGCAAACCGCCAAGGGTGTCGGAAAGCGTGCTGCTGAGCAGGTCGTGGTGGAACTACGAGATAAAGTCGGGCTCGTGCCAGGAACTTCGGCAGAGGATGTCGTGTATCGTCCAGGCGTGAACGCGCAGGATGAGGCCGCCGAGGCACTGATATCACTCGGCTATTCGCCGCAAGATGCCGCCAACGCTCTGCGCAAAGTCGATTCCGAATTACCCACTGAAGAACGTATCAAGTTAGCGCTCAAAGGCTAAAACGATGAATATACCATATATAAAGCTGAACGACGGGAATTTGATACCGCAAGTTGGGTTGGGACTGTGGCAGGTGAAGGACGATGATGAATTTCGCATGGCATTTCGCGCCGCTGTAGACGAGGGCTACCGGCATTTTGATAGTGCGCAAGCCTACGGCAATGAACATTTGCTCGGTGAAGAATGGATAAGATCTGGAATTAAACGTAAAGATATCTTCATCACTACCAAAATCCGGGTCGAAAACATGACGATAGGTCGAACGGCACAGAGCTTTGCGAAGTCACTCGAAAACCTGCAGACGGAGTACGTTGACCTAATATTGCTACATTTCCCGGTATCACTCGTTCGCAAAAAGGCATGGAAAGAACTCGAAAAGATTCACGAAACTGGACAAGCGAAAAGCATAGGTGTCAGCAACTATACCATCAAACACCTCGAAGAGATGAAGGAATATGCTTCTATTGTGCCAGCTGTAAACCAAGTAGAATTACACGTTTTTTTGCAGCAGCCGGAATTGGTTGAATACTGCCAGGAGCATGATATTGTCATCGAAGCCTATTCACCACTTGCCCACGCCAAGGATATGTCGGACCTGACCATACAGGCCATAGCCAAGAAACACGACAAGACATACGCACAAGTCATGCTGCGCTGGCTGGCGCAAAAGGACCTCGTTGTTTTACCGAAGTCTGTTACGCCCGAGCGAGTACGGCAGAATATTGATATCTTTGATTTTGAGCTAAATGACGAAGATATGATGCGCCTCGGCAAACTCGACCACGCTCTCCGTACCTGCTGGGACCCCACCCATGTACCCTGATAGCCATTTACTGGTACACTAGTATATATGGCGATTGAGAGAATTACGCACACGGTAGCGCAACCTGACGATAGTGAGGAGCAAGAGTTCGAGCTGAAGCTGCGCCCGCATGACTTTGCTAATTACATCGGTCAGGAGCGACTGAAAAAAAATTTGCAGCTTGCGATTACTGCTGCCAAAAAACGCGGTGAACCACTTGACCACGTGCTCTTGTACGGGCCGCCCGGGCTCGGCAAAACTACCATGGCAAGCGTACTGGCTAACGAGATGGGTGCACAGATACGTATTACATCCGGTCCAGCTATCGAGCGAGCTGGTGACCTGGCAAGTTTACTCACTAACCTGCAAGACGGCGATATTTTGTTTATAGATGAGATTCACCGGCTGCACCGTACCGTCGAGGAAGTGCTTTATAGCGCGATGGAAGATTATAAGCTCGATATCATGCTCGGCAAAGGTCCGAGTGCGCGTAGTATGCGGCTTGACTTGCCCCGGTTCACGCTTATCGGTGCTACGACGCGGACGGGCGCTTTGGCGGCACCACTTCGTGATCGCTTTGGACATATCCACCGGCTAGAGTTTTATACTCCGGAACAAGTGCAGCAGATCATCACTCGTGCGGCGGGCATATTGGGCGTCAAGATTGATAAAGCAGCTGCACTCAAGCTGGCCGAACGTAGTCGGCTGACGCCACGTGTGGCCAATCGTTTGTTGAAACGGGTTCGTGACTATGCTGATGTGAACGGCGATGGTATCGTCGATACCGAGATCAGCATCAAGGCCCTCGAGCTTCTGGAAATCGATGAGCTCGGGCTTGATCCAGCCGACCGGATGATATTAACCGCGATTATTGATAGTTACGGTGGTGGTCCAGTTGGCGTTGAAACGCTTGCAGCCATGACAGCCGAGGAGCGCAGCACCATAGAAGACTTCATCGAGCCATACCTGCTGCAGATAGGCCTGCTCGAACGAACACCACGTGGTCGCAAAGTGACGAGCAAAGCCTACGCACACCTAGGCAAAAAACAGGCGAAAGGTGACCAGACAAGCCTGGTATAATACCCACATGAGCGTCACAAAGAAACAAGATGAATATTGTCACGAGGTACTACCCATCGATGATGATGAAAATGTCCTCGATGTGTTTCGACATCATCCGTTTGCGTATATATTGCCGATATTAATCGCGGCGTTTGTGGTTGCCCTACTCTTGGGCCTAGCCACACTCATGACGAGTGCCCATGCGTTCGGTGCTGAGACAATCATCTCTCCGCCTTTCCGTACCTACATCTTTGAGGCAGCGGCCGTACTATCGGTGCTCGTCATCGTCTTCGCGTATATACCAGTATATTTACGGCTACAGGAGAAACTTGTGCTGACCGATGAGGCAGTTTTTCAGGTGCTCCAGCCCAGTCTTTTTTCAAGTAAGATATCACAAGTGAGCCTAGAGCGAATCGCCGATGTGACAATTCGACAAGATTTTCTCGGCAACCTAATGGGTTACGGCAAGATAAGTATTGAAACTCCGGGTGAGCAGGACAACTACGAGTATGTATATATGCCAACTCCTCACAACGCCGCCAAACAAATCATAGAGGCACATGAGAACTTTACTGCAGCGCTCGAAAGCGGCAGGCTACCAACGACACTAGGGAGTGCGCCTATGGGCGCGAGTACGAATTTCCAGGCTCCTATTACAGTCGACCCTGTACAGTATCAACGGTTTTTGGCATATCAGCAGCAAAATGGCCCATCAGCTTCCGACGGGGCTGCCCAGGCGGCTGCTAATGACGATACTCAGCAAGCTCAGCCGGTGGTACCGAGCAAGCCATTTGACCCTACACGACCGAAGGAATAAATAGCGGGTTTATTCGTTGAACGGGTTGTTTCGTGCATCATTAAACAATGTCTGAACGCGGACGCTATTATCCTGAAGACTTTCTATCTTTTTAACGACTGAATCACTGATATGCGGGCTCGATACGCTTTGTTCGGCGCTCGTGACATCTGCCTGGTTTGGGGGTGCGTTGCTGAGGACATTAATCCTCCAAAGGATGAAACCATAGAGTGAAGCAAGCATTAGGAAAAAAATGATGCTTTTATAGGTTGTGAGCTTTACCGCCACACTCACAAGCGGTTTTTTTATATCGTCGAGGTTCATACCTTTATTCATGGCTTTATATACTCGTTAATTACTAGGCTGAAAGATAAAACATTCGTATTGCTCTGGTCGGGCTTGATAGTTATATCACTTATTTGAGCGGTACGACGATTGTTTTCAAGTTTTTGCAGGAATGCCATAAATTGTGCATATGCGATTTGATTGCTGGAATCGACAGACACGGTAATCGGCAGGAGGTATACGCCTGGTATGCCCTTTACCGGTGTTAACTGACTGAGCGCATCCGTAGACCCTAGCGCGTTTGCACCTAGCTGCGAAGCGGGGAAAGTTATGGCCGTCAGTTGCGCAATGCCGCTATCAGTCGCTATTTTTACTACTTCTCTTACAGTCTCGGACTGATCTTTGTCTTGTGGAACAATCGTCTGAGCTATGATGTTGAGCTCACTATATTTCTTAATGTCAGCTTTATCCTTGACGAGAGATTGCTGCAACTCATCCGACACTAATGCATCTGCTTTCAACTTGCTTAAAGTGGTCGATTTCTGAGTTAATATTGCATTTGCCTCATAACCAACCGCAACGACCCCGATACCTAGGATAATAACAACGGCTAGCAAGACAAAGAACACTTTCTTGCTGTTCATACCTTCACCCCCGTGGATTTGTTGATGAAGAGAAAGGGATTGTTCGGAGCAAAGAGTGCGCGGATAGTAACCGTACAAGGATACGCTGACGCTGCTTTTTTCTGACAGCTAATGCTCACGATGTCCGCTCTGCTAAATAGCTGATTATTTTTATCACTCAGATTTATGTGGAGCTGCGTCGCTGCCGAGTAATCTTTCGCCTGAGCGGTGATATCAAGGGCACCCTCTGTTTGTGATATGGCGAGACCAGTCAAGTTTGTATCTGTTGGTGTGAGCGTACCTATCTGCTTGATTAGCTCGGAAAAAACAACCTGGTTTGATAGAACCTGTACCACGAGCTGCAAGTTGTTGGTAATATCCTTGACCTGTGTTTTTACTGTGGTGTACTTCTGGTCTTTTAGCTGCTGCTGGCTAGTTGCAATCTGAGACCTATAATTGTCTGCGGTACGCTGGAGATATATATAGCCTATGGCGGTAAGCGCGCACGCGCCGACGATTCCGACAAAGAAGGCCGCAATCCAATGCAATAGATGGCGATTAAAACGTGCATATTTGTAGGAATGCTTCATTTCTGGGGGGAGTAGATTTATCATGCGAAAACTTCTCCCGGCTTATAAAGGCTAAGGCCTGCAACAGTGACGTATGACATTCGATCCCCTGTGCTAATGGGTTGCAAATGGCCGAAGTCGATATAGCTACTTGGGTCGAAAGCACGTGACGCGATGCGGAGGTTATCAGTGAGATATTCTGACAGACCAGGCATGTTTGCTCCGCCTCCCATGATAACGATTTGAGATATAGATCGCTTTATTTTTGACCGCTCCTCATAGTATCTGATACTCCGGCGGATCTCGCGATTTAACTGGCTAAGTGTTGGGTTGAGCGCCTGTACAATTTCGTGCTGTTTTTTACTTGCATTCAAGCCATATTTACTTTTGATGATTCTTGCCTCACGCTCGGTGACGCCCAGAGAATCCTTGATAAGAGCGGTAATCTGTTCACCTCCACAAGCTATGGTGCCGCTTACTACTGGCCCCTGATCTACGAGAGTGATATCTGCGCTCTCAGTGCCGAAATCGATAAGTAACGTCGGGAGGTCACTGTGTGAATCTCTGGTAAATAGATTAGCGCCAGCCCCAGAGGAAGTTTGAAGAAGCACGAGTTCCAGGCCAAGCAGACGGGCGAGCATGACATAGGAATCAACAATTTTTTTAGGTACTGCGACGATGAAGATAGTTGACTTATGCTTGCTCGTTTCAACGCGCACGTAATCGACATAAATTTCATCAGCAGGTGCGGGTATATATTGCTCCACCTCTGTACGTACTGCCTCGCGAAGCTCAGACTCGGACAGTTTGGGGATATCGAAGGAACGGGTAAACGTGTGAGCAATTGGGATTGAAACAGCGACTCGTTTCGTCGTGATATCACCCACCAAGTTGTGTTTGAATAGCTTGTTTACAGCCCCGGCGATAGCTTCATGTTTGACGATAACGCCCTCAGCAATAGCGGCCTGGTCAAAATCAATAGCGCCGTAGCCAATCATTTTAAGCTTGTTTTTTTCTGGCCGAAGCTGCATTACTCGCACGGTATTGCGACCAATGTCCATACCGAAGAGGGGTTTATCCTCAAAAAAATTCGGAGTCAAAGAAGGTGTTTTTTTCATGCTGCCCATCTAAGCATATACTGTTTGTATGCTTGTAGTGTATCATATTTTCTTGCCAAATTACAGACGCTCATAGCTCGATTGTCGCCAAGAAAGATCAAGAGGAATTTGATCCGTAGGGAAGGTAGGATCAAGTGCAAGATCCCATGGCGAGCCAGAGTTTGTTGCGACATAGATGTTTTTCCCGGCGATGCCACCAAGTGCCGGAGCAGGTATGCCCTTGCTTGACGGCTGTGACCCACTACCGAACTTAGTACCGTCAAGGCATATGCCGTTCATGGCTAGCAAGTAGACATGCGGGGCATACGTATTATTACTACCGCCCTTGCCAAGATAGATTGCCCCACCGTAGGGACATGAACCTGCCTTCGAAGCTGGGTCCGAACCGTAAGCGATGAAGACGATTGGTCCACTGGTGTCAGGGGTCTTTATAGAATCGAAGTTTATCGTACCTTCAATAAATACGTATCGCACGGTAGCGGTAGGGTTATTAAAGGTCGGCTCACAGGCTGAAGTTGCGCAAAGATTTGCACGCACATGCACGTTGTCGTTTATGTTGTATGTGTTAGTGCCTAAATCCAGATTGCCATTCGTGCCGCAACTCGCGGAAACATTGCTACTGCTATCGGGATAATGCGTTGCTTTACTACCTGAGACTGACGGGATATTACGTGTGGCGCCACCCGAGGTCCAGCTGCTACAACTACCAGCGCTCGTGTAGCTACTTCCCATGTACTGGCCCCACGGAATATACATAGATTGGAGGGTAGAGATAGTAGATTGGTTTACCGAAACAGTAAAGTTGGCGTTACTTGTATTACCAGGAGGCGATACGCAGTTATTGTATGAGAGATTGAGAATAGTTTTCGTTTGTAAGGGGTTACTAAAAGAGGCTGGTTTTATTAGATTGCCGCTGCCCCCGATTGAACAGTTGCCTGCGCTGGTGTTCTTCCCTGCGACGGTAATCTTTTCGGCAATAAGGTTATTCACGTTCTTATCCATAATTATAAATCCATTGACGTACACATCTTTTGCGACGATGTTTTTTACACCGCTACCAACTTCAATGATATTTCGACTCGTCATTGATGCCGCAGTAGTGGTGCTCGTGCGTTCGGCTGTAATCCGGATTTTTCGAGAATATTGCGCTGTGGTCGCTGAGGCGGGGGAATACACCTTGCCAGACGATATGATAATACGCTGCTTAGCGTCAGTGCCTGTAGTAACACTAGTAGTAAAGGTTGAACGGTACTGGCCATTATTGAGTACGGTCACCGCACTGGCCGCGCCCGCATAGGTATCATCACCACTGTTTAGCTGGGCAATCGCAGCATCTGCCCCCGATTCAGCGGAATACTGGGCCTGTAAGAGCATCAGCCGACCACGCGCCCTAACCAGATTGGCCCGGGTCACCGTTAAGAGGCCGAGTACGAGGGTGCCGAAGAACATCATAAGTATCAAGATGGTGACGATGATCGATCCACGTTGCATTTGGTGTGGTCTCTGCATATATCTATTACCCATTTCGTAGCGCGACACGGATGATCGTCGCATTAGTAGTATCGTTAGTGCCATGAATTACTGCTGGTTTCTTCAGATTAATGGTCACTTCCACTACTTCTACAGCAGGGAAGTCTGGCCCGATGTATCCACCCGTATTAGGGTCGACAATCGAAGCATAGTTTATCTGATTACCCGACCTTGAAAAGTATTTCACACCTACGGAGTATACATTACGGGCAACTATTCGATCACCGCCGCATGTTGATGTCACGGTGCTCTCTGGGCAAGTCGTATGGAGCCTGTTACTGCTTGCGCTTGTGTTGACGAGGTTCCGGAGCAATAATTCTTTCTTGCTGCCGTCAAGGTACAGTACGAATTCGTCATAATAGGGCTGTTCGCCTTTCATGATTGCAATGTGGTTCCTGTCGGTGCTCGGTGCTGTGTAGTAAAAGACAGGCGCAAAGCTACCTGCCACTGGCATTGAGATGGTCTTAGGTACGGCGTGCAGGGGTAGCCAGTAGGAGCCTGACGCTTGTGCGGGGTCGGGTACCTCGGTGTTCGGGTCAGGGACACTATTCTGCATGATAAGCCCAGTGGCTCGATTGAGCTGGTCGCGAAGTGTGTCTCCAGCATTCTGGCGAGTTATAAGGGTCTCATTACTACTGCTCAGAGAGGTGGCACTGCCCCAAAAATCAATGGCAAACGACATAATCATACCAGAAAAAATCAATGTCAGCATCATTACGACGACGAGCTCTACTATGGTAAAGCCTTGTTGTGCCTCAGCCTGTATTGTCGTGTATATACCACGTTTCGATGATTTCATAGCTGCCCAATCCCGTTACGTGTGATAAGCAGGCGTAGCTCCATCGGTCGATTAGAACTATTTTGGGGGAAACCGACTTTCACATCAACTACCTTTGAGTCTGGATATACATGCAAAGGGTCTGAAGAGGGAAGTGCAGTGGCGTTCGTCACGGTCAGAGCGGGACTGTAAGTAACGGTGCCCCCAGGTGCGTTCTCGACCTGGAAGCTGTTGTTTGGCGCACAGTTCGAGGTGCTAGTGAGCGCTGTGAATTCGAGCGCACGGTCAATCTCAGGGCATGCACTCAAAACAGTGTACATTTCATTGAGCTGCCGAGCGACCGTGTACGAGCTAAGTAAACTTTTGTAGGCGTTCGTCAGACCGATTACGAGTATGCCAAAAACAACTGCGGCTACCAAAAACTCTACCGCTGTAAAACCTTGCTCTGAATGCCGTACGGAGGGTACATTGTGGTGTCTATGTGTCTTGCTCATAATCATGCTCATAGTTATTATACCGCTTGAGAATTTCAGAACCATAGTTCCGATTAAATTATCGCTTTATGAAAAAACACCCCTCTGATAACGAGGGGTGTTTTACGGAGCCGACTAAAGTACTAGTTACTCTTCTTAACGTAATTGATGCCATTTTCTTGCACAGCAGTCAGCGTGAAACTGTCACAACCGTTGTCTACGGGTGAACCGGCCGTAATGGTTGTAGCAGTGCCGTTAACACAACTTGTGCCACCAGCTTCGTATGAGTACTGGTTAGCAGATGCAGTCGCACCTATGGTACCACCAGTTGCCTGCTTTGGATCGCGTAGTGCTTCAGGGTCAAGACCCTTCAGGTACGTACTGTCAAAAGTTGCTGTTGCTAGGTCAGCTTGTGTTGGGTAGAAACCATATTGAGCATAGAATGCTTCGACATGGCTATCAACTGCGTTGATATCTGTTTGTCTCTGGCTGTTGCGAGCTTTTTGCTGAATACCAGTAAAGGTAACGATGACTAATGTCGCCAAGATGCCGATGACGACGATTACGATCAAAAGCTCAACGATAGTAAAGCCCTTGTTCTTGTTTTTTAGTGAGACCATAGGTGCCCACCCTCCTTTTGATAATGTTGCTATATTGCTTAACGGGTTATCCCGTAAGTCTGTAATTGATTATAGCCATAAGCAGTGTCGCGTCAAGTTGTTTTCGGCTTTATCTGTATCGCCGCGAGCTAATTATTACCGACATTGTTGCTCAAGCTGGCAATCGGCCCCATGACACTAGCAGCGATAAGCCCGACACCCGCCCCTAGAAAAAGTATCATTATCGGCTCAATAACAGAGGCGAGCCCATCGATGGCTACCGACACTTCTTCTTCGTAAAAATCTGCTACTTTGATTAGCACGGTGTCAGTAGTGCCCGTTTCCTCGCCGACGGCGAGCATTTGGGATACAATTTTTGGAAAATGTTTACTTTCTCCGATAACATCAGACAGTTGCCGGCCGTTTCTGACTTGCTCAGCGGCGCTTGCAAGTTCCTTCTCGATAACTTTGTTGCCTATAGCTCCACCAGTGACTGCCAGGGCATCGAGTACGCTGACGCCGGCAGACATAAGCGATGCAAAGATACGCGAAAAACGGGCGATAGCAACTTTGGTAATGATCGTTCTAACAACAGGGGTGCGAAGGAGGAGACTATGGAATTTATATTTTCCTCCAGGGGTACTTATATAACGCTTCACGAGCCAGACTGCAGCAAAGGTGGCCGGTAAGATAATGATTGCGTAACGCCTCGAAAAGTCACTAAGCTCGAGCAGGGCACGAGTGTACACGGGCAATTTGGCGTCCGGTCCACCGAGATCCGTGAGAATCTTGGCAATCTTTGGCATAAGTACGAACATGATACCGAAAAAGGCCACGACGGTGATGCTGAGGATTACCATAGGATACATCATGGCACTCTTGATCTTCTTTTTGATACTCGCGTTTTGCTCAACTTGTGTTGCGAGGCGCTTTAGAATTTCGTCGAGAATACCACCTTCCTCGCCGGCGCGAATCATATTGACGAAAACATCATCGAATACGTGAGGGAACTTGGCGAACGCATCACCAAGCTGTGTGCCGGCCTCGACATCCTTTGTCACTTGCGTGAGCACGCCTCGAAAGAAGGGGCTACTCGGGCTATCCTGGAGTGTGGTCAGACCTCTGGCTAAGGGAACGCCCGCAGAAATCATGGTTGAAAGCTGACGAGTGAAGATAACCATATCGCTGGTCTTGACGGACTTCCCAAAACCCAGACCTTTAGACAGGTTACCTTTACCGGTCTCGGTTATAATCAGGGGGTGAAGCCCTTCGTGAGTCAGTGCCCTAACTGCAGCATTGCGGTCTGATGCCTCAATCGTGCCGCTGACAGTCCGGTTGTCTTTTCGAAGTGCTTTGTAAGTATATTTCATGGTATCATTCTACTCATTTATACAGCACTCTCAGTTGTCACCCGTAGTATTTCCTCGAGTGTTGTCTGGCCGCGTAGGGCTTTAACAAGACCATCTATTTGCATCGTCACCATACCTTCATTGATTGCAAGGGTATCGATTTTTTCACTGGTTGCATTCGACACGATAAGTTGCTGAATCTCGGTACCGTTCGTGAGCACCTCATAAATACCAATTCGTCCCTTGAAGCCGGTGTGGTTACATGTATTACAGCCATCGTCGTTTGATTTCCAAAGTTTACTAATCGAGTGGTCCGTCGTTGAGAGTGCAGCCGTATCATGCTTATTTGTTTTGCTGGGGTTCGTTGCGCCAATACCTCCCTCTAGTGCTTGCGACTCGAGATCATGCAGATGCGAATAGGCAGCTACATCGTTCAGCCTAAATACTTTTGCGAGCTGTTCGAGCTGAGTACGGTCAGGTTCAAAGTCCTCTCGGCAATCTGGGCACAAACGGCGTACAAGCCGCTGACCGATTACGATGCGTACAGTACTCGCTATGAGGAAGGGCTCGATATTCATGTCTAATAAACGGGGTAGGCAAGTAGCAGCATTGTTCGTGTGCAGCGTGCTGAAGACCAAATGACCCGTAAGCGCAGCTTGTACAGCCAAGTCAGCCGTTTCGCCATCGCGAACCTCTCCAACCATGATAATGTTCGGATCTTGGCGCAGCAGAGCGCGTAGCCCACTCGCAAACGTCATGCCAGCCACAGGGTTCACCTGCGTCTGGTTGGCGCCGATGACATGATATTCGATAGGATCTTCAACGGTGCTTATGTTCACTCCCGGGTTGTTCAGCATGCTGAGCACGCTGAAGAGACTGGTTGATTTACCTGATCCGGTTGGGCCAGTTACGAGTACCATACCGTGCGGCTGCACGATGGCGTGTTTGACTGCCTCAAGCGAATATCCCCAGTAGCCCAACTCCTCGAGAGTCGCGGGCTTGCTGGACTCATCCAAAATACGCATTACAACCTTCTCGCCGTCAATGATAGGAAGCGTAGAAACACGCAGTGCGTATATATGATTGTTGATAGAAATTTTAAACCTGCCATCTTGTGGTGCGCGGTGTTCGTCTATCTTGAGATTAGAGAGAATTTTGATGCGTGATACGAGCGAATTAAGCACCTTGCGAGGTAGTTTGTTGGCCTCGCGCAAAATACCATCGATACGGTAGCGAATAATAACAATGTTTTCGCGCGGTTCGATGTGGATATCACTGGCGCCATTCTTTACTCCATAGTCGATGATAAGATTGACAGTCTGAGCTACAGGCGAATCTTCGGCGACGTCTTCTTTGTCGACAATCTCGTCTGTTTCATCTTTATTTTGTATTGCGATAACCTTCTCTAGTTCGGTACCGACGTTATCGCCGCCGTACTGATCCATAGCGGTCTGTATGATGGTGCTCGTAGAAATGTGGACACGTACAGGTTTACCAAGTTGTTTCTGCAGGAAGCTGATAGCCGGCACGTCATCTGGGTCTTCCATAGCCACATAGACAACCCCGTCTTCATCAATGTTGAAAGCGACGGCTCGGTACTGTCTTGCGGTACGATCGGGTATTAGCTCTAAGATTTCCTTCGGTATTTCTTTGGGGTTGAGTTCGACGAACGGTACGTCGATTTCCTCAGCGTACAGCTTAGTCAAGTCCTTCTCAGAAAGCGTGTTTGTTAGGAGGACAACGTCCTGCAGGGGCTTCTTTTCGCTTTTTTCTTGCTCGCGAAGTGCCTTTATTTGTTCGTTGGTGAATTTGCCGGTGCTGTGCAGCAACTTCTCCACCAAGTTATCTGATACACGCATTACACTAAAGTATAACAAAACCATAAGCGCTAGTACATCACCTACACTCATTTTGGGAGGACAGTCCTCCCAAGCCTATTTTGGTGATATAATATACCTATGCCAAGGAGGAATGTTATCCGTATCGATGCACCCGACCGCTATTACCACGTGTACGCCCGCGGCAATAGTAAGCATCGTATTTTCATGGACGAGCAGGATTTTCTAACCTTCCTCAATCTCCTGGAGCGTTATTTGTCGCCCGACGAAGCCAAAGACCTCTACGGCGTTTCTTACCCAAACTTCTATAATCGCGTCGACTTGCTTGCGTACTGCTTGATGCCGAATCATTTTCACTTGCTTGTCTACCAGCGTCAGGCAAAAGCACTGACTGCGCTCATGCAAAGTGTCATGACGAGCTATAGCCGCTATTTCAATAACCGCTACAAACGCACTGGCTCACTCTTTGAATCGCGTTTTCGAGCTTCGCTCATATCCGACGATTCGTATCTAGAACACATCACGCGCTACATCCACCTGAACCCACGAAACTGGCGTGACTATGAATACTCAAGTCTGCCGTATTATTTGCAACGTGCAGAAGAGTCATGGTTGCGTCCGGAAAGAATCACAGAAATATTTTCGGGACCCGATGAGTACGTTCAGTTCGTAGCTGACCATGAAGAAAATAAGAAGATGATAGACATACTTAAGCACGAGCTTGCCAGTGATTTGTGAGTAAATACTAGTTTGGGAGGACTGTCCTCCCAAAACAAAAATGAGTTTGCGTTTGAGCGATACGTGGCGTAGGTTTGGGGGTACAACATCATTAGGTTCAGGCAGCCGCCGAGGCTGCCGTAGACGAAAGGACGACAGGTACACAGCATGGCAAAAACATCAGACAAAGTCGACAACACAAAAGACGGCGCAATTGAGGGCGAAGGCAAAGCGAAAGCGCTCGGTCTGGCACTCGAAACTATCGAAAAACAGTTCGGTAAAGGTTCCATCATGAAACTGGGCGAAAACCACACTATAGAAGTAGAATGCACGCCCTCCGGAAGCATTAGCCTTGATCTAGCGCTTGGCGGCGGGATTCCTCGTGGCCGTATAGTCGAGATTTATGGTCCAGAATCTAGTGGTAAAACCACGCTTGCTCTGCACGCGATTGCCGAAGTGCAGAAACGCGGTGGCACCGCAGCCTTCATCGATGCTGAGCACGCCCTCGATCCGGCTTACGCGAAGCGTATTGGGGTGGATATCGAAAACCTGCTGCTTAGCCAGCCGGACAACGGCGAACAGGCTCTTGAGATCACAGAAACTCTTGTGCGCTCGAACGCTGTCGATCTTATCGTGGTTGACTCCGTAGCAGCTCTGGTCCCCCGAGCCGAGATAGAGGGCGACATGGGCGATAGCCACATGGGCCTACAGGCACGACTCATGAGCCAGGCACTGCGTAAACTTACCGGTGTTATTAGTCGCAGCAAAACCACCGTCATCTTCATCAACCAGATACGCATGAAGATCGGCGTCATGTTTGGCAACCCAGAAACAACCACAGGCGGCAACGCACTGAAATTCTACGCAAGCGTCCGTATGGACATTCGCCGAATATCACAAATCAAGGCTGGCGATGCCGTCATAGGCAACCGTACTCGAGTCAAAGTGGTAAAAAACAAAATTGCCCCGCCCTTCCGTGAGGCCGAGTTCGATATCATGTATAACCAGGGTATTTCTAAGGCCGGTGACATCCTCGACCTGGCAGTGACGTACGATATTATCGAAAAAGCCGGTGCCTGGTTCGCCTACGGTGGGAACAAAATCGGCCAAGGCCGCGAAGCCGCCAAAACTTACCTAGAAGAAAACTTGAAAGTCCAAGACGAAATAGCCAAAAAAGTCCGTGAAGCCGCTACTAAGGAGTAAAGCTTGAAAACAGCAATCATTCTTCATGGTACACAGGGTTCGCCGGAGGGGAACTGGTTTCGATGGCTTGAGGACAAGCTGAAAGTAAAGGGTCTTCAGGTGTGGTTGCCAACGCTGCCTGATGCCGAGCTGCCATCCTCGCGCGAATGGCTAGATTTCATCCATGAAAACGCGCCATTCAAAATAGATGAAGACACGCTCATCGTCGGTCACTCCAGCGGTGCCATATTAGCCCTTCTAATCGCACAAGAAAGCAAAGAGAAGGTTGGAGCGGGCGTGATAGTATCGGTATTCCACGACAACTCTCTTGGTTGGGACGCAAATAGCCAGTTTTTCGATGAACACTTCGACTTTGAGAAGATTACACGAAATTTCTCCCGAAGAATTCTCTGCATTCATTCAGATACCGACCCCTATGTACCGCTCGAGCAAGCAAAGTATGTGGCAGACAACATTGGTGCGGAGTTCATCATCATTCCCGAGCAAGGCCACTTCAACCTTGAGCAAAGCCCTGAGTATACAGAATTTCCATACTTGTATGCCTTACTCGAAGAGGAAATCTTGTGAAAATTACTGCTATAAAAACGCAGGCGAAACGGGAAGGGCGGTACAGCATCTTTGTAGCGGGCAAGTATGCCTTTAGCCTGAGTGCTGAAGGACTGTTAGGGTCTAGGCTTGTCACGGGCGATGAACTCACTGAGGCAGACATCCAATTATACAAAAAGCTTTCAAGTGAAGATAAAGCGTATAGCCTCGCGCTCACCTACGTTGCCCGTCGGATGCGCAGCGAAGGCGAGCTACACGATTATTTTCATCGGAAAGTCTACGCGCCAGAGCTCGCCGACCAGATTATCTCGAGACTACGAAAGATAGGTTTCGTCGATGACACCGAATTTGCGCGCCGCTGGGTCGAGAACCGCCGGCTTCTCAAGGCTACTAGCACCAAACGCCTCAGGCTCGAACTTCGCCAAAAGAAGGTCAGTAGCGATATCATCCAAGCCGTGCTGGAAGAAGACGAGACCGACGAACGTCAAGTCTTACGTGAGCTTATCGCCAAAAAGCGCAAAGCGAGCCGCTATCAAGACGAGCAAAAGCTCATCGCCTATCTCGCCCGGCAGGGTTTCAAATACGACGACATAAAAGCCTCGCTAACAGACGAAATCTAAAATGAAGTTAAATCGCCTCCGTTATTTTGCCTCTCCCATGTGAAGGTGCGTCTTTACGCGGGGGCGCCTGCACGAACGGCACCGCCTTCGAGTGGGTCCAGGACAACAATTTTTTTATTGGTCAGTTCGTTTATCTGGCTACGGTCGATGCCGAGATTCCCAGATGCCAGGCCTTTGATCATCCCCTGTGTGACGTAAATCTTCTGAATATACATAGTTTCAATCTCAGTGGCGAAATCGGCAACTTTGCCGAGGCGTTTTTTACCCATAGTAACGACAGGTTTGCCCAGCAGTTCATAATCGATATCCATCAGTTTCTTGAGACGCACTAATTCCTCCGGTTCGGTCAGTACGTCGTGATCATTGATAACCAAACCCTGAGGGATGACATCGCGGATATCTTGGTACAGCAGAACAAGCTCACCTTTTTTAAACCGGTCATCACAGTAGAAACCCTCAATTTTGAGATTATTCGGGTTCAGTATCATGCCAGTAGTCGTCGCAACCGGTTGGCCCGTACGAAGGCTTAGGACAGGACGCCCTAATAAACTCTCACTTAGCTTTAGCATATACGTAAGTATACCTCGTCCACCCAGTGCCTAGAAGTATCTTTTCGAACATCGGAGTTGTAAAAAAGAGACATTTGTTATGATTCTACTGGCCAAAGGGCAATCGTGCCGACGCAGCAGCTACCTGCATATCCACTCCAGTCTGGCCAGCCTCCGACACTTTGGGAGGCTAGCATCTTGTGTACTCACTCTTGCTCCCCTGACCGGTTCAACGGATTCATCGACTATCGGGGCTGTAGCAGCCATAGAACCGCTGACGAGCCCTTTGCTACACTTCGGTATGCTTGCCGCAGTTGCGGTGGCTGCGGTAGGATATGGAATATGAGTACCGACATGATGTGGCAAATGGTTTCGACAAGCTCCGACGAAACGGAATCGTTCGGTGCTTCACTCGGCGCTAAACTACGCGGCGGGGAAGTGCTGGAGCTAGTGAGCGACCTCGGTGGTGGCAAGACGACGCTAACCCGCGGCATCGCTCGTGGTGCTGGCAGTACCGTCCGCGTGGCTAGTCCCACTTTCACTATCAGCAAAGAATACAATGCTCCGAAGTTTACCATCGTGCACTTCGATTTTTATCGTTTGGGAGAAGCCGGCATCGTCGGTGATGAGTTTGCCGAGTACATCGGTGACCCAGCTTACGTCATCATCGTGGAGTGGGGCGATGTTGTCCAAAATGTGCTGCCACCGAACCACCTGACGATTACGATTAAACAGACGGTCGAAGGCAATCGGGACATCGCATGTACGTATAATAAGTCACTACGCTACCTTCTCGAAGAGGTGAAATAATGGTATTTCTAACCATCCGTACAGATAAACCTGAGGCGGAAATTGGATTGTATGATGGCCAGGAACAACTTGCCTACGAGACGTGGCAAGCACACCGGCAGCTTGCCGAGACTATACACGACCGCATCGCTACATTGCTCATTGGTTGCAGCAAAGACATCCATGATATCGAGGGCCTAGTCTGCTTTCAGGGGCCTGGAAGCTTTACGGGTTTGCGTATCGGTCTGACAGTTGCAAACGCGTTGGCAGCCGGATTGGGCATACCTGTTGTGGCGACGCGGAGCCCGACATGGGTTGAAACTGGCATCCAAAGATTGGAAGCAGGAGAAAACGACCATACCGCGATACCATTTTACGGTGCTGAGGTTCACATTACCCCTCAAAAGAAATGATCGTGCTTCGTGCTACAATGAGCCTGTTCGTACATAATTAAGCTCAAAAACAAACCAACATTATGGATTTAATCATACGAGCTTTCATCGGTCTTACGGTGCTTTTGGTGATGTATCTCCTGTCGAAAGACAGGGGTGAACACGAGCCAAAGACTGCGCTTTGGGCCGCTGCCGGCTTCGGCATCCTAGGCATCATTGCTGCCGTAATTCTCGAGGGAATATTCACACACATCGACCCAACCTCGGCTGCGCAAGTACCGTTATCAGCGGCATTCAAAGATAGCCTCTTGGTTGGGATTATAGAAGAGTCGGCTAAATTCATTCCGCTTGCTATCTTCATATACCGAAAACGGTATTTTAATGAGAACACTGACGGTGTGCTCTATTTTGCCCTCGCTGGGTTGGCTTTCGGTATGCCTGAGAACCTGCTTTACACGCTTAGTGGCGGTGCTGCCGTAGGAATCGTGCGGCTGGTGCTAACACCGTATTTTCACGCCGCTACGACCGCATTCATTGGGTACTTCCTCATCCGACACAAACTCGCGAAGCAACCATTCGCGCTCGTGATGTTCGCCTTTCTGGGTATGATTCTCTCACACACACTCTACGACTTCGGACTGATGAGTGGCGTCGCCGGCTACGTTCTCATGTCCCTTACTATCACGTTTGGAGTCACTGCTTCACTCTTCTGGCTGGCACGTCGTGCCCTGAAACTGGACCAACAAATGGGCATTGCGTCGACGGGCACAAATAACTTTTGCCGCGGTTGCGGGGCGCCTAACCCTAAGCACAACTTCTATTGCGCTCGATGCGGACGACAGACATAATAAAACGACACTGGAAGGAATAGATATCGATGAATTGCGGAAAATGCGGCCAAAAACTTGATGAGGGAGCGGCATTCTGCGGCAATTGCGGCCAGCAAGTGCTCCTGCCACCTCCCAACCCCCTACAGCAGAAACCACTGCCGCAGGCTTCCTCTGTGCGCCTACAGCCTTTAAGCCCCTCATCGGGCACGCAGGCTGCACTCGCCTATGCGGCCTATGCGCAACCAGCACCATCGAAAAGCTCACTGCCAATCATTTCTATGGTACTTGGAATCATAGGGTTTCTGACGGGCATATTCATTATCGGGGGCCCCATAGGCGTGGCAGCAGTGACTACAGGCATTCTTGGACTCAAGAAGTCACATAATAAAGGCATGTCTATCGCCGGCATCGTACTTGGGGCCCTAGCAGCCCTAGCCGCCCTCTTTGTAGGTCTAGTACTGGCTATCGGTAATATCGGGGACCTGCAGTCCGCAAATGTATTAGTACCATTTCTAGGGCGGCACGCTTCATAAAAAGGTAATTATATCGTAAATTCGTTAGACAATAATTGACGTTCGGGTCGGACACGGCGTATTATTTAACTAGGCATTCTGAGGAGTTATCTAGGGAAAGCCATTAATTGTCAATTTTTTATGCAAATTGGTGGGTTTTATACGTACGACTAGTGAAGTGAAAGCGATTGTCGTCAGATAAAAACCTGCTGAAACGAAAGGAAAACCATGGAATTAGTAGCCATATTGCTCGGCATAGCCGGGTTTGGTGTCGGTTATGGTGCGAGCACCTACACCGGTAAGAAAAAATCCGCAGAGACCGAAGGCAGAGCCGAAAAAGAGCTCGCCAAAGCGAAAAAAGAAGCCGATCGGCTAATAGATGATGCTCGTAGCGAGGCCCACAAACTGTCTGATAACGCACGTAAAGAGGAGCAAACTAGGCGCAATGAGCTGAAGGATCTCGAGAATCGGCTGGTCCAGCGCGAAGAATCACTTGACAAGAAACTTGATGATATCGACAAGCGCTCCGAAAAATTGCGTGGCGGAGAGGACGAAGTCGAAGCGCTCAAGAATGAAATACGAGATATCCGCGTCAAGCAGCAGGACAAGCTTGAGAAAATAGCTAAACTTAGCAAGACCGACGCTGCTGAGAAGCTAATGCAGATGACTGAGCGCGACATCAGAAATGACCTGACTGGCCTTATTGTAAAAATGCAAAATGAAGCCAAGGAAACCGCCGAAGAGCAGGCGAGCGTACTCATTGTGACCGCTATGGAGCGTATGTCTAGCGAAGTAACGGCCGAGCGCACCCTGACGAGCGTTAAGCTTGAGGATGAGGAGATGAAAGGCCGTATCATCGGTAAAGAAGGCCGTAACATTCAGGCACTGCAACGTGCCACCGGCGTCGACATCATGGTCGACGACACCCCAGGCTATATCGTACTCAGCAGTTTTGACCCAGTACGCCGCGAAGTTGCACGTCAGTCACTCGAACTGCTGCTCAAAGATGGCCGTGTCCACCCAGGACGTATCGAAGAAGTCGTCGAAAAGGCGCAGAAAAATGTCGAAAAAGATGTCTTGCGGGCCGGTGAAGATGCCGCTCGCGAAGTCGGCGTGCTCGGTATACCGAAGGAGCTTCTGCACTTGCTCGGTGAGCTGAGATACCGCACAAGCTACGGCCAGAACGTGCTCAAGCACTCGACCGAAATGGCTCATATGGCCGGCATGCTCGCCGAAGAGCTTGGCGCAAATGTACAGATCACCAAGTACGCTACGCTCATGCACGACATGGGCAAAGCCCTGACGCACAAGATTGAGGGCAAGCACCACCACATTTCTGGCGAAATGCTCCGTAAATACGGTGCTCCTGAGGAAGTTGCATTGGCCGCTGAGCAGCACCATGATGATGTGGAAGCAACCTCAGTCGAGGCGCTCATCGTTCGGGTCTGTGACGCTATATCTGCTTCGCGACCTGGCGCCCGCAATATTTCGGCGGAAAATTTTGTCGAACGTATGAAAGAGCTCGAGAATATCGCCAACGGTTTCCCAGGTATAGAGAAGACCTACGCTATCAGTGCGGGCCGCGAAGTTCGCGTCTTCGTGCGACCGCAGCAAATCGATGACTTGAGCGCAATAAAGCTCGCCCGTGACATCGCTACCAAGATAGAATCAAGCATGAATTACCCCGGTACTATCAAAATCAACGTCATCCGAGAAACTCGCGCTATCGAGTTCGCTAAATAATTTCGCTCTAAATCCGAATTGCATGACATGAAAATACTCTATATCGGCGATATCATGGCAGAACCAGGGATGGTGGCAGTCGAAAAGGTGCTGCCAGGCCTGTGCGATAAAGAGGGTATCGATTTTGTTGTGGCGCAGGCAGAGAACGTGACTAGTGGAAAGGGCATGAGCATAGCTGACTTCGAGCGCCTCAAAAGAGCCGGGATACATGCATTCACGGGTGGTAATCACACGGTGGCGAGGCCGGAGCTGAAAGTTCTGTTGGAGGACCCTGCTGCGCCGGTCATGGGCCCAGCAAATATGATTGATTGCCCCGGGCCAGGTTACAAGCTCATCGACAGCTTAAAAGGTACCGTTTTGGTGGTCAGCATTCTGGGCAGCATCGTTGGCAAGCAAGCCGACGTGGCAGTTGATAATCCGCTCAAGAAAATCGATGAGATTTTGGCGCATAAAAGCCCAACTAACAGAGTAGCAACAGTCATAAATTTTCATGGTGACTTCAGTAGTGAAAAGGTAGTTTTTGGGCACTACCTGGACGGGCGAGCGAGCGTAGTTGTAGGCGATCATTGGCATGTACCGACAGCTGATGCTGATGTATTGCCGAAAGGTACTGCCCACATGACGGATGTCGGTATGTGCGGCTCGCTCGATTCATCTCTGGGCGTCGCCTTCAGCTCTATCATCCCGCGTTGGCGCGATGGCTATCAAACGCGCAACGAAATCGAGACAGTTGGGCGCATGCAGTTCAACGCCTTACTTGCTGAAGTGGACGAGTCGAGCGGTAGAGCGGTATCTGCCCGGCACATCCGCGAGATTTGGTAATGTTGCACCAGATCTCAGGGGCGGCGAGCCATTCATGCAGGCGGCTAGTTACGGTGGATTTGCTCGCTAGGTAGTAATACATCTATGATTACCACTATGGGTTCATATCAGTTTAAACCAAAAATCATGCATATGCTTATAAACGCAGGCTATTTAATCGTGTTTTTTGAATGGCTTTGGGCGCTGCTGCTGTATCTGCCAAGTATATTGGACTCGAATGCTTGGCAGGCAATATTCCCCACCCACGAGCTCCCTGCACAGGTTGTACGCACAACTTCCGTTGCACCAGTATCACCCGTCGTGTATGTCACTGCTATACTATTCAGTTCTATCCTGCTTTTCCTTGTCGGCTTCATTATCGTGCACAGGTATGTGCCCGCCGTGACAAAAACATCCGATAAAGTGCTTCGAAAAACCACCGAAAGGGTAGTGCCAGCACTTGCAGGGCATAAGAAACAAACAGCCCAAAAGAAACGTCAAATAACCGAGCGGACGATATTCTGGTTACGCGTGGTTTCGGCGCTGCTCCCACTCGGGATGTTCACGTCTAACCCTATAAAGATGCCATTAGATCGGGCGTTGGGTATTTTAGCCGGTGCGATTATTGCGCTAACTGCTCTTGTTTGCTTCGTGACCGCGCGAAGCCTTGCACTGTATTGGCATATCCCAGACCGGCCCAGCGAAACGTCCTAGTCAGAAACAGTCTTTTCCGTTATAATCCCCTCTGTTGTAGCTAATTAAGGCTAAACCAAAATTCCAATCCAAGGAGCGAATGCGACTGAACGGAATTTTGAAAGGAGCAACCAACTAAGACTGGAGCTCGCTGAAAGCAACGAAGTTAATTTCAGTGTAGCGGAATTCATTGTTGTGTTGCGACGCCGGGGAGTGGCGCAGTCTGGTAGCGCACGCGGTTTGGGACCGCGGGGTCGCAGGTTCGAATCCTGTCTCCCCGACCATCCTCTGTAACTCTGATAAAACTTAGAGTTGCGGAGGATTTTTTGTATAAAGCCTCTCCTCTACGGTACTATTACACCAGAAGGAGAAACACGTATGGCCCAGGTTGAATATGATGAAAATAGAACAGTGCTAGTAGCAAGGCAGAAAGTCCTGCTTTCTATCTTCACGGGGATGGTGGCAGGCGGCATCGCTGCCGCGCTTGGCAAATGGCAAGTCGCGCTGCTGGTGGCATGGGACGTTGCGGCTCTGACATATGCCATATGGACATGGCTAGTGATCTGGCGGCTCGATAGCGATCTGACCGCCAAACATGCAGTTCGCGAAGACCCCTCTCGCGGCGCAGCAGACGTTACTATGCTACTCGCTAGTGTGTTTAGCCTGGCAGCCGTCGGCTTTATGCTCTACGAGTCAGCTAATCTAAGCGGCAATGCACAATATATCGGCGTAGGGTTCTCTGTCATTAGTGTACTTGTTTCGTGGTTTACGGTGCATACGCTTTTTGCGCTGCACTATGCCGAGCAGTATTATACGACGCCGCACGGCGGAATTGATTTTATGAAAACAACCAAACCAACCTATCAAGATTTTGCGTATCTGGCATTCACTATCGGCATGACTTTTCAAGTTTCTGACACCGCGCTAGAAGTAGCTACTATACGGAAAACCGCTCTCCATCACGCACTACTGTCGTATCTTTTCGGTACAGTTATCGTCGCCTCGACCATTAACCTCGTCCTCAGCCTAGGGAAATAGGCAGCCTTTCTATTTCACAAACCCCCGCATCTTTTCTGCCCCACAATGCTCACATCACCAATAGAAAATCGCCAGACATTGCTGGCGATTTTCTATTGGTCGGGGTGGCGGGATTTGAACCCACGACCTCTGCGTCCCGAACGCAGCGCGCTACCAGGCTGCGCCACACCCCGTGACCTGAAGGACAACCTACGGTTTTCCTTCAATGCTCTGTCGGCAAAGCCGAGCTACTACCTTTAACTAGCAAAGCCCAATGGGGAAAAACAGAGCAAGGAACAGGGGTGATTATACGCTAGGTCGAGAGATATTACCAGTATTGATGAGATTCGGTGCCTAGGCGTACAATAAAGATAATGGAACTAACAAAAATGGCAATCGCCGCGGTAATAGTGCTCGTTATCTTGTTGGTTTCGGAGTGGGGTTGGCGTAGAAATTGGCTCAGCGGAGAAGTTGGTCGCAAGTTCGTCCATATCACCGTGGGTACCTTTGTAGCCTTTTGGCCGTTTTTCCTTGATTGGGATGACATTAGGCTGCTCAGTCTTGCTTTCTTCACAGTAGTTCTTATATCTATGAAGGTCGGCGTATTTCGGGCTATCGGCAGCGTACAGCGACCAACGTATGGCGAGATATTTTTTGCACTCAGCGTTGGATTACTGACTACTATCACGCACTCCAAAGGAATATACGCAGCTGCCATTTTGCAAATGGCTCTTGCGGATGGCTTCGCAGCTATAGTAGGAGTGCGATTTGGTCGTGATAATAAATATCATCTTTTTGGCAGAGCCAAAAGCTGGGTTGGGAGTATCACTTTCTTCGCTATATCTCTCACATTGCTCGTGGGCTACAGCATGCTATCAGATAATGGACTTGCATGGCAGTACGTCATCGGCACTGCCGCCGCGGCTACGGCGCTCGAAAACATCGCCGCACTTGGTTTTGACAACCTACTCGTGCCCGTTGCTGTCGGAATCCTCCTCGCTGCAGTCTATTAGCCTTCAAGGTGATGATAAACGTATTGCTTTGACACGCTTTACCTTTAGCGCTTTAGGTTGTTTAATCTGAAATTTGTAATATATCTCACAGTGTTTTCTCAGGAAAAGCGTTATTAATTAGACAAGACAAAACTTTATTATAAAACAAAGCCCAAAATCCAGAGGGTTTTAAAGAGGTCAAGTTACGCACCATAGTGTGCGAGAGGAGGTCGATTATGCGTGTATCAAATATTAAACATCGTTTCGTACGGCTAAAGAACGGTTCGCTGGCCTTACTCTTTTTGGCAGCTTACGGCATATCTGCCCTTGCACCATTTATGAGCACATCAGCCGTGTACGCTAAGGTGGAAGATGATGCCCCTGCCGGTAACAACGGCACAATAAAGATTAACGAGGGCCTTCCTTATACGGGGAATCAGAACGAGCCCATTCTTACAGGTTGTACAGTAAATGTTAAATGGTACGGCTTCGATCAAGGCACTCAGCAAGCAATAATTTCATTTGATGCGCAGTCCCCAACAAATCAAAATCAGATAGTTTCTCCTTCAGGGACACAGAATACATCTTTTGATGGCGGTGGCGCTGGTGATCAGCTAGACCACTCAGTTAGTTATGCCATGAGCTTCATGGGCACTCCGAGCTCGAAGGGTTACCATGTTAAATTAAGTGTTGAAACTACCCTTGCGCAGAACTCAGACTCGAAGTACAAAGTTTTTTGGCTACCGGCAAGTTGTGGGCAGAATGTATCTGCCGAAAAAGTCAAGTCAAGTGACTCGTGCGGCATTGAGCATGATACATACACGATTCCAGATACCCTTCACGTCGAGTATTACATTGGTACGGGTACGACGAAACAAGTTGCAGGTGAGCACTCGACGAATGGCGCTAGCTCACTAGAGGTAACCGCCAAGGCCGTCGCTGGCTACACGCTTGAGGGCCGATCTAGCTGGCCTCTCACTTTCAATAACGAAGCATGTCCGGAGCAGCCACCCGAACCAACTATAAAAGTGGACCCCTGCGGTACTAAAGATGACGCTTACATAATTCCAGATGTTTCAGGGGTAAAATACTATCTTCAATCCGATTTGAGCAAGTCGCTCGATCCCGGTGAGCACGAAACGAAAGGGGCACTATCAGTAACGATTGTTGCGGTTGCAGAAGATGGTTCTGGCTACACCAAAAATTATAGCCGGACACTAACATTTACCAATGTACCTTGCGAAGAGGGACCAGTACCAATTCCTTACCCATCACCAACCGTCAGAGTCGTCTGTGGCCCAAATAACGACGAAGTGACGCTTCCTGCGGAAATGAAGCACGTTACCCTGACACATAAGGGTTGGAAGCACGGCAAATATGTCGTCACCGCCAAGACTGATCCCAGATACTACTTCCAGGCTAACGATAGCAAGACGAAGTTGGTGTGGAAATTCATCGATACTAACACCGATTGTGGCGGTGGCCAGGGTGAAGGTCAACCAGTCGCGTTGCTTGACCCAAGCGTTGAGGTTGTCTGCGGCGCCAACAACGACAAGGTTACTCTGCCAGTAGTAGAAAACGTCACCTACAGCCAGACTGGCTGGGTTGACGGCAAAAACACCGTTACCGCAAAAGTAGCCGAAGATCACTATATCGCCAATACTGGAGGTGAGATGTCAATGGAATGGGTTCTCACTGACGCAAACACCTCATGTGGGAATGTCCTGAGCGAAACAACAACGACACCAAACGTTACTCTAAAGGTTGCGGCGGCTGCGCAGCTAGAAAAC